>Ga0208640_1000019_pt1 | contig 87540 bp, 83 predicted proteins | sample ETNtaG_23_FD_185774 | JGI IMG/M metagenome (GOLD analysis project Ga0208640, IMG submission 185774) | Marine microbial and viral communities from oxygen minimum zone, Eastern Pacific Ocean - ETNP201310SV72 (SPAdes) (version 2) | ecosystem: Environmental > Aquatic > Marine > Oceanic ... | reverse complement strand
GAAAAAAGTGGACTTGAGGTAGAAGATCTTGAAAGATTAATGAACGAAAAAAAAGTCATGTACAAACATAAAATTGATAAGAAAGGATATAAATGGGGTGAAGGAGAAAAACTACAAACAATTTCCTTTGAAGAAATGCCAAAATATATTATTGAAAACTTTGAAAAATACAGAACGTGGTTAGACCTCTAAACGAAAAAAAACTGCTATGAAAATCTACGATTGTTTTCAATTTTTTGATGAAGAGATGCTCTTAGATCTCCGTCTAAACATTATGGACAAATATGTAGATAAATTTGTAATCACTGAGGCCACTTATATGCATAATGGTAATCCTAAAGAACTTATTTTCGATATTAACAAATTTTCTAAATTTAAAGATAAAATTATTTACATAGTTGTCGATAAACAACCTCCAGATCTTTTCAAAATTAGTGAAAAGGATAACAATAAGCAAGACACGCGAGGACAGAAATTAATTTTGAATGGTTATAAAAGAGATAATTATCAAAGACAAATGGCTCAACAAATCTTGGATAAAATTGAACCTGAAGACTGGATAATAATTAATGATATTGATGAAATACCAAATTTAAAACACTTTGATCTTAGAAAAATAAAAAACAAGTTGGTCATTTTTAAACAGCAAATATTTTTTTATAAGTTTAACTTACTTTATTCATCGAATTATTGGTTCGGTTCTAGAGCTTGTAAGAAAAAAAATTTTATATCACCTCAATGGTTAAGAGATTTAAAAAGTAAAAAATACCCTTTGTGGAGATTGGATATAACTTTTTCAAAAAAAAAATATAATGATATATTTTATATTGATGATGGAGGATGGCATTTCACAAATATTAAATCTCCTGAAGATATTGAAAAAAAACTTTTAAACTACACTCATCATGATGAATTTGAAAAAAGTGGACTAAATCTTGAAGATTTGCGTAATAAAATTAAAGAAAAAAAAGCCTTGTATGATCATGGCGCAGATCAAAAACAATATAAGTGGGCAAGTGAAACAACTCTCGATAAGATTGGATTGTCTGCAATGCCTGATTATTTAAGAGAAAATTATAAAAAATATGTTAATTGGTTAGAAGTTTAATGCGTGCTTCCTGCAGCTGGCTTTTCGTTACTTTTTGACTGAGGTAATTTCTCAACCTCGATCCATTCTATTGGTTTCAATTCCTTTATGAGCGCAGTTTTTAAAACTTCATCCACAGATTTTACCGTAATTATTTTTAAATCATCCAAAATATTTTTTGGAATCTCTGCTAAATCTTTTTTGTTATCTTCTGGTATTATTACTTGAGGAATTCGTGCCCTATGTGCTGCTAAAAGCTTCTCTTTGAGTCCACCAATGGGCAAAACGTATCCTCTTAGTGTTACCTCTCCTGTCATAGCAACATTTTTGTCGATAGGTATGCCAGTAATTACCGAAACTATAGAAGCAACCATTGCTATACCTGCTGAAGGTCCGTCTTTTGGTGTTGCTCCTTCAGGAACATGTACGTGAAAATCCTTTTTTTCAAAAATTGTTGGAATAATTCCAAATTCTAAAGATTTAGATCTCACATATGATTTGGCAGCTTTCACGGATTCTTGCATAACATCACCTAACTTACCTGTTATTTGCATTTTACCTTTTCCAGGCATCATAGCTGACTCTATTTTTAATATTTCTCCTCCGAATTCTGTCCAAGCTAATCCTGTCGCTACTCCAATCTTGTTATTAGATTCGATCTCGTCATATTTAAATTTCTTGACGCCTAAGTAATCAGATAAATTTTTGGAATTAATTGTAATTTTATCAATTTTACTTATTAAAATATTTTTTACAGTTTTTCTTGCTAATTTTGATATTTCTCTTTCAAGATTTCGAACACCAGCTTCTTTAGTATAACTTTGTATTATGTCTTTAATAACATTTTTATCTAAATTCCATTCTCCATCATTGAGTCCATTGTCTTTAATTTGTTTTGGTATCAAATAATTATTTGCAATATTGATTTTTTCATCTTCCGTGTACCCAGGTATCCTAATAACCTCAAGCCTATCAAGTAAAGGTGGTAAAATACTAAGTGTATTTGCTGTAGTTACAAACATTACATCAGAAAGATCATAGTCAACTTCCAAATAGTGATCATTGAAAGATACATTCTGTTCTGGATCTAATGCTTCCAACAATGCTGATGAAGGATCCCCTCTATAATCTGTACCAACTTTGTCAATTTCATCCAATAAAAAAAGTGGATTCTTTGTTCCAGCTTTTTTCATCTGTTGTATAATTTTTCCAGGTAATGAACCTATATAAGTTCTCCTATGTCCTCTAATTTCTGCCTCATCCCTTATTCCTCCTAAAGACATTCTAACAAACTTTCTTCCTGTAGCTCTAGCAATGGATTTTCCAAGTGATGTTTTTCCAACACCTGGAGGGCCAACAAGACATAAAATAGCACCTTTTATTTTGCCAACTCTTTTTTGAACCGCTAAGTACTCAAGAATTCTTTCTTTTACTTTTTCCAAAGCATAATGATCTTCATCTAAAATTCTTTTTGCCTCAGGTATTGTAATATTTTCTAATTTGTGGTCTTTGCTTTGCCAAGGTAATTCGATCATCCAATCAAGATAATTCCTTACAACTGTAGCCTCAGCAGACATCGAGCTCATTGATTTTAATTTCTTTAATTCTGACAAACATTTTTTTGTGGCTTCTTTAGTCATTTTTGCTTTCAAAATCGCTTTTTGCAAATGTGTGATTTCATCCTTGCCATCTTCAATTTCGCCAAGCTCTTTTTGAATAGCTTTCATTTGTTCATTCAAATAATACTCCCTTTGTGTTTTTTCCATTTGATTTTTTACTCTTCCTCTTATTCTTTTCTCCACGCCAAGAACATTAATCTCATTATTAATATGTTCAATTAATTTTTCCAATCTTTGTTTTAAGTTAAAAATTTCTAACAATTTTTGTTTTTCAAAAATTGACATGTTTAATTGTGATGCAATATGATCGGCAATTTTGGATGGATCTTTTAGCTCTTTTAAATTTGTCATCAACTCAAAAGAGATCTTCTTATTCAAATTTGTCAATTTTTCTAATTTTCTTAGTATAACTATTGAAAAAGCTAATAAATCTTCTTTTGAATCGATTTTATCTTTAACAATCTCAATTAGACTTGTTAAATATTCTCTGTCATTTTTACACTCCAAAATTTTGACTCTATCTATTCCCTCGATTAAAACTTTTACTGTACCATCAGGTAATTTTAGAAGTTGCAATACTTTACTTTCGCATCCAACAGAATAAAGATCTTCTGCGCTGGGCTCATCCGTTTCAGCATTTTTTTGAGCAACTAAAATTATTTTTTTATTAGTTTTCATGACTTCGTTTAAAGCTTTAATTGATTTATCTCGACCAACAAATAAAGGTACAATCATACCAGGAAATACGACTATATCCCTTAGGGGCAATAATGGAAAAAAATCAGTGTTACTCATTGTTGCAGTATATGGTTATTGTTGAGAGTATTTCAACCGATTTCTTAAGCTGCAGAAGTTTTTTTGTCTTTGGAGTAAATAATTAAAGGTTCTCTGTTATTTTTCACAACAGATTGATTCACAATAACCTCCTCAACATTCTTCATTGTTGGAAGTTGAAACATAGTTTTCAATAATAAAGCCTCAATTATTGACCTCAATCCTCTGGCACCAGTCTTTTTTCTTGTTGCTTTTTTAGCTATTTCCACAACAGCGTCATCTTTAAAAACGAGTTGCACATCTTCAAATTCGAAAAGTCTTTTATATTGTTTAAGTAAGGAATTTTTTGGTTCTTTCAAAATTTTTACAAGTGAATCTTCATTAAGATCTTCTAGTGTAGCTAAAATTGGCATTCTTCCAACAAATTCTGGAATCAATCCATATTTAATTAAATCTTCGGGTTCTAATTTTTTAATTAGTTCTCCTGTAGATTGATCTTGAAAATGTTTCACTTTCGCTCCAAAACCTATAGATGTTTCAGTGCCTCTCTTTGCAATAACTTTATCTAATCCAGCGAAAGCTCCTCCACAAATAAATAAAATATTGGTAGTATCTACTTGTAAAAATTCTTGTTGAGGATGTTTTCTACCTCCTTGTGGGGGAACGCTAGCTATGGTTCCTTCCATTATTTTAAGTAGCGCTTGCTGTACTCCTTCCCCAGAAACATCTCTCGTAATTGAAGGATTCTCTGACTTTCTGCTGATCTTGTCTACTTCATCTATGTAAACTATACCACGCTGCGCTTTTTCAACATTATAATCTGCTACTTGTAATAATTTAAGTATTATATTTTCAACATCTTCACCAACATAACCAGCTTCGGTTAAAGTTGTGGCGTCAGCCATTGTGAAAGGAACATCTAAAATTCTTGCTAAGGTTTGAGCCAATAATGTTTTTCCACAACCTGTTGGGCCAACCAAAAGAATATTGGATTTTGATAATTCAACATCTTTATTACTTTTGGACTCGTAATTAAGTCTCTTGTAATGATTATGAACAGCAACTGACAAGACTTCCTTAGCATAAGTTTGACCGATAACATAGTCGTCTAAAATGTTACATATTTCTTGTGGCGTTGGAACTCCTGCTTGATTTTTTACAAAAGAATCTTTACTTTCCTCCTTTATAATATCCATACACAGCTCAACACACTCATCGCAGATGAAAACTGTTGGGCCTGCAATTAATTTTTTTACTTCGTGTTGGCTTTTTCCACAAAACGAACAATACAGAATGTTTTTATTATTTTTATCAGCCATAAATTTTAACGAATCATTCAAATCCTAAAATAAACAAATGTTTAACATTATCAAGTGAAAGTTGTGCTCACCAACCAAATATAGTAGATCAAAATCTTTTTTCTACAACCTCATCAATCAAACCAAAATCTTTCGCTTCAGTGGGTGTCATAAATTTATCTCTCTCTAGCGCTTTTTTAATTTCATCTTCGCTCTTCTTTGTATGATTAGAGTAAATCTTGTTTAACCTTTTTTTAAGAGCTAAAATTTCTTTAGCGTGAATTTCTATATCTGTTGCCTGACCTTGATATCCTGCTGATGGTTGATGAACCATAATCCTGGAATTTGGAAGTGAAAGTCGTTTTCCTTTTTCTCCAGCAGCCAACAGAAATGACCCCATGGAGGAGGCCTGACCTATACATAAGGTAGAAACTGGAGGTTTGATGTATTGCATGGTGTCGTAAATTCCTAAACCAGCAGTGACTAGTCCGCCATGACTATTTATATAAAAAGATATTTCTTTTTTTGGATTTTCAGACTCTAAATATAATAGTTGTGCTGTAATCAAACTTGCTACACTGTCATTAACTGTACCAACCAAAAAAACGATACGTTCTTTTAAAAGTCTTGAATAAATATCATAAGCTCTTTCTCCCCTATTTGTTTGCTCAACAACCATTGGAATAAGAGTATTCATCTGTTCTTCAATTCTATCTTTCATAACGAATCAGCGAATTGAAGTTATACAACTTATGATTACTTTTTTCTAATTTTTTTCTTATTTTTTAAGGATTTAATTGTTTTTTTGGCTTCTTTAGACTCTTTTTTTTTAGAAGATAATTCGGATTGTTGCTCAATCATAGAATGTGATTTAATTATTTTTTCAGCCTCTTTTATAGAAATTGTTTTTTTTGTTTGTTTTGATTTTTGCCTTATCAAATTAATAATTTTTTTTTCATACATGGATCCCCTTAAACTTGTCGTGGCTGATGGATTTTTTTGGTAATATTCTAATATTTGTTTTTGCTGACTAGGCATTGATTGTACTTGTTTTTGAATTTCATTTCTGAGTTCTTGCTCATTAACCTTTAAATTATTTTTTTCCCCAAATGCATTTAGTATTAATCCCAATTTAATCCGTTTTTTGGCAATTTTTTCACTTTTTTTTTTATTTTTCTCTTGATCTTCTTTTTTCAAGTTCCGAGATAATATTTCCAATTCCTGTTGAATCAAATTATCAGGTAATTGTACATCATGGATTTTTTCTATTTGGTTTAATATATTTTCTTTTGAAATAGAATCTAAACTCATTTTATATTGGTTTTGAATTTGTTTATTTGTTAACTGCCTCAAATCATTTAAATCTTTTGCTCCAAGATTTTTTGCAAATTGATCATCTACTTTTATAATTTCAGGCTTTTTAACATTTAAAATTTTGCATTTAAAATCTGCTTTTTTATTTGCAAATTCTTTTTTTGGATAATTTTCAGGTAATGTAGCTATAACTTCTTTTGTTTGATTTTTTTTAACACCAAATAATTGTTTATCAAATCCTTTGATAAATAAATCTTTGCCAAGCACTATTTGTGTGTTTTTACCCTTTCCTCCTTCAAAACTTTTACTATCAATCGTTGCTTCATAATCAAAAGCTACAAGATCACCATCTTCAGCAACTTCCTTTTCATTTTTGTCTTTAAAATTAGTTTGATTGATCGCAATATCATTTATTCTTTTTTCTGTTTCTTTTTCTGTGACTTTAATTTCATAATCAATAAATTTAATATTCCCTATTGATTGAAGTTTGATTGTGGGTAATTCATCAATCTCTAAAGTGTAATTTAAATCTTTGCCTTCTCCATGTGATTTAAGATCAAGTTTTGGTTGTCCTGCTACTTTTATTTTTTTTTCTTCAATTGCTTTCGTTGAAGTTTCTTTTAATATTATATCTAATACTTCACCATAAACAGCCTTGCCGAACTGCCTTTTTAAAACATCTACAGGAACTTTACCTGGCCGAAACCCTTTTAAATTAACTGTCTTATTAAGTTCAGCTAATCTAACTCCAATTTTTTCCTCTATAATTTTTTTTTCAACAAAAACTTTTAAATTTGTTTTTAATCCTTTTTTGGAATCTACTGTAACTTTCATATTTTTTGGTGGGCAAGAAGAGACTCGAACTCTTAAACCTTTCGGTACTAGTTCCTAAGACTAGCGCGTATACCAATTCCGCCACTTGCCCGTGCTCGATTTATTATCAAATAAAAAGATAATGTCCAAGGCAATTAAACTACTTTAATTTTACCACCTTTTTTTACAATATAAATTCCAATTATGACAGCAATTACAGAAATAATAACTTTTACAGTTATCTCTTCTTTTAAAAATAAAAATCCCAAAATTACACCAAAAATTGGTATTAGATACGCGACTTGTGCCTGAAAAACTAAACCATTATTTTTTAATATATAAAATCTTAATAACCACGCTATTCCTGTTGCGAAAATTCCAAGGTAAATAAGTGAAATTGTTGAGTCTAACCTTGGATTTAAATTCCATGGTTGTTCAAAAATTAAAGAAAATGGTAATAAAAATATTGTGGCCCAAATTAATATAGACGTTGTAACGTTTTCATTAGATTTATTACTAATTTTTAAAGTTAGCACACCTCCAACAACATAAAAAGTAGAAGCTAAAAATATTATAAGTGCAGACCATATATTATTTTCATTAAACAATATCTTGTCAGTAAAAAGAAATATTATTCCACAAAATCCTAACAAAACTCCGACTGATTTTAGTAGGTTTATTTTTTCATTTTTTATAAAAAAATGACTAAGTAATACTGCACTCAAAGGAGTGCTTGCCATTAATATTGCTGCCAAATTGCTTTGTACATTTTTAATTCCATAGGCGATTAAAAAAAAGGGCAATACTAAATTAATAAATCCAATTGAAGCAAACCATGACCAGTCTTTCGAAAAGGCTTCAATTTTTATTTTGTTTAAAAAACAGATAATTAAAAGTGGAATAGTTCCAAAAAATACTCTTAAAAATGCTATTGTCATCGGTCCATAAGAATATGTGGCAATTTTAATATTAAAAAAAGCGGACGACCATATTAATGCTAACAGTGTTAACAAAAAAAAATCTAAGGGTTTTGGATCTCTCATTCTGTAATTTCTTTTACTTCGCCTTTGGTCATCTGAACTAATTGATTATATTTAATTTTGAAAATGGAATTTGGATGTCCCGCTGCAGCAAATACACTTTCAAATCTACCTAAAGATTGATCAATTAAAATATTTAATTTTTTTGAATGTGCAATTGGCGCTACTCCTCCTATTGAAAAACCAGTATTAGCTTTAACTTCATCGGCATTAGCCATACATACATCTTTTTTACTTATAATTTTTTTCAATTTATTTAATGAACATCGCTTATCGCCTGAAACTAAACAAATTAAAAAAGTGTCATCGGCTCTAAATACTAAGCTTTTTACAATTGCTCCTACTTTGCAACCTAAAGATTCCGCTGCATCTTTTGCTGTTCTTGCCGTAGTATCTAAGGACAAAACTTTAAGTTGGGGGTCAAATTGAGCTATAAACTCTTGTACTCTTTTTACTGGTTCTTTACTTAATAAATTTTCCATTTTTTTAATCTCTTTAATGCGCTAGGTATACCTTTAACTAAATCTTCCGCAATTAATCCTTTTTCATAGTGCTTTGCAATATCTCCGTGTAACCAGGTTGCGGCACATCCAGCTAAAAAAGGATTTATTTTTTTTTTCCCAACTAAACTAACAACTAAACCACTCAAAACATCGCCTGATCCGATCACTGCTAATTCTGAAGAAGCATGATCATTTATTGCAATTTTTTTATTGTGAGAGACAATGATTGTACTAGGACCTTTCAATATTATATTTGATTTGATCAGCTTAACTGCAGTTATAGCTTTATCGATATTGTTAAGATTCTTTTTTATATTGGGAAATATTTTATAAAATTCTCCTAGATGAGGAGTAATTATTTTATCTTTATCAAGCAAAGAATAAAGTGTTTTCAAATCATCTTGAAAGCAAGTTAATGCATCAGCATCTAATACAACATATTTTACTTTTTTTAGTATTAGCTTGGTAATTTCTTTAATTTTTTTGTTAGAACCAGAGCCAGGCCCAATAAGAAATGATGTGATTTTCTCTTTTTTTAAAAAGTTCTCTAATTGAGGAATGCTATTAATTTCCGTTTTTAGAACAGAAGGAAATTTAACAGAATATATTTGTAAAGTATCTTTTGAACATACAATTTTTACAGAACCAGCACCGGTTCTTAATGCTGCTTGAGCTGAAAGTATAGTTGCTCCTGTAAACTCTTTTTGTCCTCCATATACAACAACTCTTCCTCTGCTATATTTGTGGCTAGAAGTTTCCTTCCAAGGAAAATATTTTATCCATAAATTTGGAGAATTTTCATAACATCTAGTTTTCACTTTTCTTTGGACAAAACCTATGTCTACCACTTGAATCCTACCACTGAATTGTTTTCCAAAACCAATAACATGACCTATTTTCTTTCTGTGAAATGTAATAGTAAAGTCTGCTTTTATTGCACTTCCTAATATTTCTCCTGTATTTGAACAAACACCTGAAGGAATATCAACTGAAACTACAGAGTTTTTGCTCTGATTTATTTTTCTGAAAACTTTACTTAATATTCCCCTTATATTTCTCTTTAAACCTATTCCAAATAAAGCATCTACAATTAAAGCATTTTTTTGTAATTTAAATAAGTTTATTTTTTTCAATTCTCCTCTAAATTCTTTAAGAGCAGTAAATGCGTCTCCTTTATAATTGCTCACGCTGGCAAATATATAAACTTGTACTGGATAGCCATGATCCATTAGATGCCTTGCTACAACAAAACCATCTCCACCATTATTACCAGGTCCACATAACACAATTATCTGTTGTTTATTTTTAAAGTTATTACTAATAAATTTAAAAACTGAACTGCCAGCTCTTTGCATAAACGAGTATGAACTCCTTTTTAAAAACTGCCTTTGTTCAAATCGTTTTACTTCTCTGGAGGAAAAAATTTCGTTCATTTCATTAAATCTATTTTAAATATAATAAATCCTTAATCTATGTAGACTGTGCATATCTGTCATATGATAAATTCATTATAATTAAATCGCTTTGATTAGTAATAATTCAACCTTATAGTGAAATAATAAATATTTAGTTACACGTGAAATGTTATATATAAAGAATTAATGAGCGCTAGCAAGATTATCAGGCTGATGAAGGAAAAAGAAATCGAATATGTAGATCTTCGATTTACGGACCCAAGAGGAAAGCTTCAACATTTGACCATGGACGGAAAGATTATGGATGAAGAAATGCTGAATAAGGGAGTTTATTTTGATGGCTCTTCCATAGCTGGTTGGAAGGCAATTAATGAATCTGACATGATTTTAAAACCGGACCTTGAAAGGCAAGTTATAGATCCTTTTACTTCTCACAATACTCTTGTTTTGTTCTGTGATGTATTAGATGCGGTAAAAAAAGACCCTTATGAACGCGATCCTAGAAGTACTGCAAAAAAAGCTGAAGTCTATCTAAAAAAATCTGGTATTGGCGATAAAGCTTATTTTGGTCCAGAAGCTGAATTTTTTGTTTTCGATGATGTTCGATATAAAAACGATATGAACGAAACTAGTTTTAGCATTGATAGCTCTGAGGGTCCCTATAACACTGGAAAAAAATATGAAAGTGGAAATATGGGACATCGTCCTGGAATTAAAGGTGGATATTTTCCTGTGCCTCCTGTTGATGCCGCTCAGGATATGAGAGGAGAATTTTTAAAAGCTCTGAGAGACATGGGTATTAAGGCTGAAAAACATCACCACGAAGTTGCGCCAAGTCAACATGAACTTGGAATGGTTTTCGACACCTTGACTACTCAAGCAGACAATTTACAACTTTATAAATATGGTGTTCATATGGTTGCTCATTCTTTTGGAAAAACAGCAACTTTTATGCCAAAACCAGTCAAAGGTGATAATGGTTCAGGCATGCATGTACATCAATCTTTATGGAAAGGAAAAACGGCTTTATTTTCAGGAAATAAATATGCTGGACTATCCGACACAGCCTTGCATTATATTGGCGGCATTCTAAAACATGCGAAAGCGATTAACGGTCTTTCTAATGGTATAACAAATAGTTACAAAAGGTTAATTCCAGGTTTTGAAGCACCAGTATTATTAGTTTACTCCGCAAGGAACAGATCGGCTTCTTGCAGAATACCTATTGTAACAAATAAAAATGCAACTAGATGTGAAGTTCGATTTCCTGATGCTGCTAGTAATCCTTATTTAAGTTTTGCCGCAATGCTGATGGCAGGAATAGATGGTGTCAAAAACAAAATTGATCCAGGAAAACCTTTAGACAAAGATTTATATGCTTTAAGTGAATCTGAAGTTAAAAAAATACCTACCGTATGTGGTTCGTTAAGAGAAGCGATGGAAAACTTAGACAGAGACAGAAACTTCCTAACTCAAGGTGGAGTATTTACTGATGATCAGATAGATGCCTATATAGCTTTGAAATTTGAAGAAATTTACAAACTCGAACACACGCCGCACCCTATAGAGTTTGATATGTACTATAGTTGTTAGTTTTATTTCTTGCTTTTTAAAATTTTTTCGTTAGCAATTCTATTCTTATTTACACCTTTTTTAATAGTGTAATCCAAAGTTCCGTGAGCACCAGCTTCTACAGCCTTACGTTGAGTTCTGAACAGTGTCTTCTCTTTAGCTTTCTCCGACAATTTGTTAGAATGTTCAACTAAATGTTTATTATCTCGCATAATCTACCATTATATACAATTGTGGATTGTGCACAATATAGAATTAGATCTTAAAAGATTCTCCACATCCACAACGTTCGGTTTCATTGGGATTCTTAAATACGAAAGTCGATGATAATTCTTCTTTTTTATAATCCATCTCAGTGCCAAGAAGATACATGATTGCTTTCGGATCAATTAGAACCTTTACCCCTTTATCTTCAATAACCTCATCGTTTGCATTAGCTTTTTTTGCATATTCAATAACATAAGACATTCCTGCACATCCTCCTGATAAGACTCCAACTCGTACACCAACGATTGATTCTTTTGCGTTAGCTATTATTTCTTTCACTCTCTCGGCAGCTCTATCACTTAATGTTATTACTTGTTTACTCATAAATTTAGTTCCAATTTAGCAGCTTCTGACATTTTGTCTTTATCCCATGGTGGTTCCCAAACTAACTTCAAGTTTACATCAGATACACCTTCAATTTTCCTTATATTCTCCTTAACCTCATTTGGCAAACTTTCGGCAACTGGACAATTTGGTGACGTTAATGTCATGTCAATATTAACTTTATTCTTTTCATCAACATCTATTTTATAAATTAGACCTAATTCATAAATATTGATTGGGATTTCAGGATCATAAATTTTTTTGATCTCTTCAATAACTTTACTTTTAATACCATTCATCAATCTACAGTTTCTGTGTTTACTTCTTCTTTTTTACCTTCCATTGCTGAAACCAAAGTATGCCAAGATAGGGTAGCACATTTTATTCTCATTGGAAATTGTTTTACGCCTGACAGAGACATAAGTTTCGTTTTTTGGTTTTCGTCTAAATAATCTGATTGTATTTCTGAAGAATTTTTTATCATATTTAAGAAGGCATTCATTATCTCTTTTGTTTCTTCAAAAGTTTTTCCCTCAATTATCTCAGTCATTATGGAAGCAGAAGCTAAAGAAATGGCACACCCATCACCTTCGAAAGTTAAACCATCAACTTTTTTTACCTTATCCAATTTTAAATAAACATGAACTTTATCTCCACAAAGAGGATTATAGCCTTTTGCCTCATGACTATATCCTTCACACTTTCCTAAATTTCTAGGACTTTTTCCATGTTCCAAAATTATGTCTTGATATAATTGTTTTAAATCCATTATTTTAAATCAAATATTTTTTTACAATTTTCAATTGCCTTGCAGAACACGTCAATATCATCTTTTGTATTATAAATACCAATAGAAGCTCTTGCTGTTGCGGTGAGATTCAATTTTTCATGTAAAATTTGACAGCAATGATGTCCAGCTCTAATAGCAACACCATCTTCATCTAAAATTGTAGCAATATCATGAGGATGAATTCCTTTTATTGTAAAAGCAATCACTCCAGCTTTATTTTTTGGATTCCCAATTATTTTTACAGAATTAATTTTTCTAAGTTTTTCTAAAGCATAATTGGTGATTTCCTTTTCATGTTTTATTAAATTATCTTTTCCAATTGATTGCATAAACTTTATAGACTCGTTGAAGGTTATTACTTCTGCAGTAGGCATAGTTCCAGCTTCATATTTTTCGGGAAGTGGAGCATAAATAATTTTTTCTTTTTTTACCTCACTAATCATAGCTCCTCCCCCTATATATGGAGGTAATCTTTCTAACCATTTTTTTTTTGCATACAAAATCCCAACTCCAGTAGGCCCATAAACTTTATGCGCAGAAAAAGCATAAAAATCACAATCTAAATCTACCACATCAACATTAATATGAGGAACTCCCTGGCATCCATCTACTAACACAGGAACATTTTTTTTATGCGCAATTTCCACAATTTCTTTAATTGGAACAATTGCACCAGTTACGTTTGATAAATGAGTGACAGCAATAATCTTCGTTTTAGACGTGATTAATTCTTTTAACTTATCTATTATAATATCGCCGTCTTCATTTATTGGTGCAAATTTTATAATTGCTTTTCTGGTTTCTCTCAAAAAATGCCAAGGAACATAATTTGAATGATGTTCTAATTCAGTAATTATAATTTCATCACCCTTTTCAATATTTTGTTGACCAAATGTTGTGGCTACCAAGTTTATAGCTTCTGTTGCATTTTTAGTAAAAATAATCTCTTCTTTAAATTTGGCATTAATAAAATTTTTTACACTTATTCTTGTTTCTTCAAATTTATTTGTAGCGTTAACAGCTAGTGAATGAATACTTCTTCCTATATTAGAAAATTCATTTTTATAAAAATTGTTCAATCTATTTATTACGCACACAGGTTTTTGTGATGAATTGGAATTATCCAAATAAACCAATGGTTTACCGTTTATCTTTTTAGAAAAGATTGGAAATTGTAATTTAATATTTTCAATGTTCATTAATTTCAAATTTTGTTTTGTTGATTTTATCGATAAACAATTTTGAAATTAGTGATTGAATGTTCGGTTCCATAATTGTTTGGATAGTTTCGTTTAAAAAACCTTCGACTAACATTTTATTTGCTTGCTCTTTAGATAATCCCCGAGACATCAAATAAAAAATAGAATTTTGGTCAATATTACCGGTTGTTGATCCATGTGAGCACTTTACATCATCTGCATAGATTTCTAATTCAGGTTTTGAATTAAATGCAGAATTTTCTGACAATACTAATGCCTTGCTAAGTTGATATCCGTTAGTTTTCTGAGCATTTTTTTCAACATAAATTTTTCCTTGATAAGTACCGTTACTTTTGTCCAATAAAACACTTTTAACTAATTGAGAACTTTTACAATGTTTATGTCTATGATTGATGTTAGTTTTTAATTCATGGTGTTGGTGATTACTTAAAAATATTAATCCATTCATAAAACATGAACTAAAAGATTCTAATAAATCACAATGAATTTCATTTTTTATAAAATTTGATCCACAGGATAATAAAAAATTCTCAAATATACTGTTAGAATAGCTTTTAACATTAGTTAAATGATAGTTGTAAGAATTATCCAAATTGCTATCTATACTAAATTTTTTCAATATGGCGTTTTCCTGAATTGAATAATTGTGAACGGTATTATTAAAATACTTAATACTATCTTCAGCTTTATAGTATTCCAATAAGTTTAGCTTAGAATTTTTTTCAAGTGAAATAAAATTTTTATTATTTATTATTTTGTTTTCCGAAAATTTATTGAAAAAATTGTAGATAATTAATGGTTTATTAAATGAATAATTCTCTTCTATTTCTAGGAATATACCATCATTTACTAAAGCATGATTTAATGAGGTGAGAGAGCTTTTTTTGTCATTAAAACAATCCTTAATTTTTTCAAAATCTTTTTTATCATTTAAAACCATTTTTAATGGTTTTATCTTTATTTTTTCTTTATCTTCAAAACTAAAATTTGAACTAACAAAATCACCATTTACCAAAATTATTTGATTGTGCTGAAAATTTTTTAATAACCACTCATCATTATACTGAGAAGTTTTTTTATTATTTGGGATTTCTAGTTTGTTTATATTATTAAATAATATTGTTTTTAAATCTGTGTATTTCCAATCTTCTTCCCTTTTGGATGGAAAGCCTTTTTTTTTAAAAATATTTAAATTTTTAATTCTAATATTATTTAGTTCATTTTCGGCTTGATTGATCTTTTGAAATTCGTCAAAATTTAGAATCATAATACTGCTTACTTGCTTACTCCCATTTCTTCATAGCCGATTTCTTCAAGCTCTAAAGCTAGTTCTCCACATCCAGTTTTTGCTATTTTTCCATCAGCCAATACATGAACAAAATCTGGTCTGATATAATCCAACAAACGTTGGTAATGCGTAATAATTAAAAAAGATCTCTCTTTATTTCTTAAAGCATTCACACCATCTGAAACTATCCTTAAAGCATCAATATCTAATCCAGAGTCAGTCTCATCTAAAATAGCAAGTTTAGGTTCTAAAATTGTCATTTGCAAAATTTCATTTTTCTTTTTTTCTCCTCCAGAAAAACCAACATTTAATTGTCTATTAAGTATTTTTTCATCGATTTTAAGTTTTTTTGTTTTTGTTTTGATTAGTTTTAAAAAATCTAAAGAGTCTAATTCTTTCTGACCTCTAACTTTACGAATAGTATTTAATGAAGTTTTAAGAAAATTATTGGTATTAACACCGGCTATCTCTAAAGGGTATTGGAAAGCCATAAATAAACCCTTTTGAGCTCTCTCCTCTATAGGCAAATTTAATAGATCTTTACCTTGATAGAAAACTTGTCCTTCAATTTCATAGCCATTTTTTCCAGTTAATACATTAGCTAATGTGCTTTTTCCCGAACCATTTGGGCCCATAATAGCATGTACTTCACCAGGTTTAATTTTGAGATCAAATCTTTCTAATATTTTTTTGCCATCTATTGAGACACTAAGATTTTTAATATTCAACATTTAACCAACGCTACCTTCTAAACTAATTCCAACCAGCTTTTGTGCTTCCACAGCAAATTCCATGGGTAATTGTTGAAGTACTTCTTTACAAAAACCATTAACAATCAAGCCAACGGCTTCCTCTTGATTTAAACCTCTTTGATTACAATAAAAAAGTTGTTCTTCACTTATTTTTGAAGTTGTTGCTTCGTGTTCAATATTGGATGAGGAATTTTTATTTTCTATATAAGGCACCGTATGTGCTCCACATTTATTACCCATTAATAAAGAATCACATTGTGTATAATTTCTAGAATTATGTGCTCTAGAATTTATTCGAACTAGGCCCCTATAAGTGTTATCTCCATAACCACTTGATATACCTTTAGATATAATCTTGCTTTTGGTATTTTTTCCAAGATGTATCATTTTGGTTCCAGTATCAGCCTTCTGATAATTATTGGTAATAGCTACAGAATAAAATTCACCAACAGAATTATCTCCTTGTAAAATACAACTTGGATACTTCCAGGTTATTGCTGAACCAGTTTCTACTTGAGTCCAAGAAATCTTAGAATTTTTTCCTCTACAAGCGCCTCTTTTGGTTACAAAGTTATAAATTCCCCCTTTGCCATCTTCATCTCCAGGATACCAATTTTGTATCGTAGAATATTTTATTTCAGCGTTATCTAAAGCTATCAACTCAACATTAGCTGCATGAAGTTGGTTTTCATCTCGCATTGGAGCTGTACATCCTTCAAGATAACTAACATAACTACCTTTATCTGCTATAATTAACGTTCTTTCAAATTGCCCTGTTTCAGAATCATTAATCCTAAAATATGTGGATAGTTCCATAGGACACCTAACTCCCTCGGGAATATAAACAAATGAACCGTCTGTAAAAACTGCTGAATTAAGTGTTGCAAAATAATGGTCTGTGATTGGAATTACAGAACCGATATATTTTTTTACTAAATCGGGATGTTTCTGAATGGCTTCTGAAATTGGGCAAAAAATAATCCCTTTTTCTGTTAATTTATCTTTAAAGGTTGTTGCTACCGATACTGAATCAAAAACAGCATCTACAGCAACTCCACTTAATTTTTCTTGCTCCTTTAAAGGAATACCTAATTTTGCATAAGTTTCTAATAATTTAGGATCAATCTCATCAAGATTTTTTGGTTTATCAGTAGAGCTTTTAGGAGCAGAATAATAATATAAGTTTTCATAGTCAATTTTGGGATATTTTGGTTTTTGCCAATTTGGTTCTTTAATATTTTTAAATCTACTGTAAGCTTTAAGTCTCCAGCTTAACATCCATTCTGGTTCTTTTTTTATTTTCGATATAAATCGAATAACTTCTTCATTAAGGCCCTTGGGCGCCCTAACGCTTTCTATATCAGTTGTAAAACCGTATTTATATTCTTTACTTTTTTCTAGCTCTTGTTGTTTCATTGTTTTAGTTCTTCTGCATTATTCCTAACTTCTTTAAAAAGAATATCATTAAGGGTATTGTCTTCAAAAAATTTGTTAATATGAGATTCAAGTTCATTCCACAAGTTGTGAGTAATACATTTGATTGATCTGCCATTGCAGCTTCTTTTTAATTCTTTTCTACATTTAGTAGTTTTTATTTTTTCATCAACTGCGTTAATAATACTTAATAATTTTATTTGTTCAGGAGATCTTGTTAATACATAGCCGCCTGAGGGACCTCTCGTGCTTTGAACTAAATTATTTTTTCTTAGTTTTAAAAAAAGTTGCTCCAAATAAGCTGTGGATATTCCTTGTCGCAATGAAATTGCTGTAAGACTGATTGGCTCTCTAACATTGTTTTTTGCCAAATCGGCCATCGCCATTATCGCATACCTGCCTTTTGTTGTTAGTTTCATATTGCTTAATATCTGATTTCCTTGAATTTATTGGATTTATTTATATATTCCTACTAAAATAGTCAAGATTATAAAAAAACAAATTATCACCCAATAAACGTGATATACCACTACTCTTTTTGAAAATAGTTATCATTACTGATTAAAATATGAAAAGTAAAAATAGGGAAATCTTTATTCCTGGTCCAAGTGGAAGAATTCAAGCAAAATATTTTAAAAATAGACAGGAAGGATCTCCTGTAGCTATAGTTCTACAACCTCATCCTCAATACGGAGGTACAATGAATAATAAAATTGTTTATGAAACTTATAACAGTTTTTATAAGAACGGATTTTCAGTAATTAGAATAAATTTTAGAGGCGTAGAAAAAAGCGATGGCATATTCGATAATGGACAAGGTGAACTTACTGATGCAGCTGCAGCATTGGATTGGATCGAAAAGGAGAATCCAGGCTATAACCAGTGTTGGGTATCTGGTTTTTCCTTTGGTGCACTAATTTGTATGCAATTAATTATGAGAAGACCCGAAGTTAATAAATTTATTGCAATTTCACCACAGCCTAATGTTTACGATTTTACTTTTTTAGCTCCATGTCCGATTTCCGGATTAATCACATATGGAAAAAATGATGAACTTGTTTCTGAAGATAGCATACTAAGTTTAAAAAAAAGATTAATGATGCAAAAAAATATTGAAGTAAAGTTTAATTCAATTATTAATGCTAATCATTTTTATAAGGGCAAAGAAAAAGAATTAACTTCTGTAATAGAACATTATTTAAAAGATAAAATTACCATACTTTAACTTTTAAAAATCGATCCACCTAGACAAGGTTTTTTAACACCTGTGGTACTTGGAAAAGTAATAAATTTTTTTAAATATGATCTTATTGCCAAATAAGCAAAAGCTTGAGATTCTATAAAATCACCATTAAAATTAAAATTATCTATTAACTTAACAGTGCCAGTAAATTTTTTTTTAATGTTATCTACAATATATTTATTTTTTCTTCCTCCCCCGGAAAGTAGTACTAAATTTGGTTTTTTTATAAAATTATTTAATGCCATACAAATAGAACTTGCGGTTAACATCGACAAAGTTGCACAACCATCTTCTAAATTTAACTTATTTAAATTTTGTAAATTAAAATCTTTTATATCTAAAGATTTTGGAAATTTTTTTTTGAAGTAAGGGTCACTAAGAAATTTTTTTAAAGTCTCATCATCTGTTTGACCAGATCTTGCAATTACCCCGTCGTTGTCAAATTCCTTTTTTGTTTTGTTTCTAACCCATTCATCAATCAAGCAATTTCCTGGACCAGTATCAAAACTAACTATTTTATTACTCTCCTCGAGATAAGTGATATTTGAAATACCACCAATATTAATCACCGCAGATGGAGGTTTTGATTTAATTCTTGTCAAGATTAATTGATGGTAAATGGGAGCAAGAGGAGCTCCTTCTCCTCCATTTAAAATATCATTTTCTCTAAAATTAGAAATTATTGTCGTATTTGTGATTTTTGACAATAGTTTAGAATCTCCAATTTGAATTGAATATCCTTTTTGGGGTTTGTGAAGAATTGTTTGGCCATGGAAACCTATTAAATCTATTTTTATTTTCTTGTTTTTTTCAGTGATTAATTTACACGCATTAGCATGACAAAGTGTTAATTCTTTTTCTAAATCAACAATTTCCTTTGACATTTTTGCTAATTGATCTCTAGATGAACATAAGTCAATAATTTTTTTCAACTTCGATTTTAATTGATCGTCATATTTTAGGCACAAATCATCAATGATCTCAAAGTATTGTTCGCCGTCTGATTTAATAATTGATACATCAATACCATCTAGCGATGTACCGCTCATTAAACCCAAACCGTATAAATTTATGTTCATAAATTATATTTAAATTAAATAAAATCTTGTATATTAGTGTTCTAATTAAGCTTAAAAATTCATGCAAGAAGCATTTTTATCAGAATTCCAAAAAAGAGGTTACTTCAATCAATGTACTGACCAATCAGACCTGATCAACGTAATGTCTAGTGGCAAAATCAAAGCATACATTGGTTTTGATTGCACGGCACCAAGTTTACATGTTGGAAGTTTAATGCAAATCATGTGTCTTCGTTTATTACAAAAATATGGTCATCAACCTATTGTATTATTAGGCGGAGGAACAACCCTAATTGGAGATCCTTCAGGTAAAGATGAAACTAGAAAAATTATTGATAAAAAAGAAATTAGCAAAAACATAAAAAGTATTAAAAAAGTATTTAAAATTTTCCTAAAATCAAAAAATTCAAAAACAAAACCTATTTTTGTTAACAATTATTCTTGGTTATGCAAATTAAACTACATCAACTTTTTAAGAGAGATTGGAAAATATTTTACCATAAATAAAATGTTAAATTTCGATAGTATTAAGTTACGTTTAGAGAGAGAGCAGTCTTTAAGTTACATGGAATTTAATTATATGATGCTTCAAGCATATGACTTTCTTGAATTAAACAAAAGACATAAATGTATTTTACAAATTGGTGGGTCAGATCAATGGGGAAATATAGTTAATGGAGTTGATTTAATTAAAAGGAAAAATAAAAAAAGAGCTTACGGTTTAACCACTCCACTAATTACACTTTCATCTGGCGCCAAAATGGGAAAAACTGAAAAAGGTGCTATTTGGTTAGATAAAAAAATGCTTTCTCCATATGATTATTGGCAATTTTGGAGAAACACTGACGACAAGGATGTAATGAATTTTTTAAGAATGTTTACTGATTTAAATCTTGATCGAATATCTCAACTGGAAAAAAATAATCAGGATATTAATAAACTTAAAATTTTACTTGCGAATGAAGCAACAACAATGTTGCATGGTAGTAAGGAAGCTAAAGAATCTGAAACGACTGCACAAAAAACTTTTAAAGATAAATCTATTGGAAAAAATCTTCCGTTAATAAAAGTTAAAAAAAATTCTATAGCTAATGGTATAAATGTGTTAGATCTCGTTCTCTTGACTAAACTTGCAAATTCTAAAGGTGAGGTTAGAAGAATGATTAAAAATAATGGTCTAAAGATTAACAACGAAGTTGTTGATAATGAAAAAAAAACAATTCATCAAAATAATTTTAGTCAAGATAATAATATGAAAGTTTCACACGGAAAAAAACAACATGTAATTGTAAAAATTATTTAACTTCTTTCTCTTTTTTTTTTTTCATTTTTTCTAAAGCTCTAACAATGAATCTTGGAGTTAGGGTTTTAATTGGATTTACAGTTGTTTTAATATCTTTTGGTGGACCTTTCATTTTAAAACTAACACCAACAACGCCCTCACCAGTTTTTTTACCAACTAAAATATCACCAACGACTGGTATCGAAGCAATGAATTCGTTAAGTTTGGTTGCAGGTACCAAAGTTCCTCTTAAACTAACAATTTTTCCTTTATCTACATATCCATCGAATAAAATTGATATTGCGGGACCTATTGCTAAAGATTCTTCAATATTTAATACGTTACCTTTAGAATTTGATTTCATTTCAAAAGTTTCAAAACGTATTCCTTCACCACTAAGTGTATCTGCAATACCCTGTAAAGAAGCTAATGTTAACAATTTCGCTAATACTGGTACTCTCGAAACTTTAAAGTCTGTAATTGTTAAATTTGAGTTGGAAACTTCTTTTGAAATAATTGACTCATATTCTAATTTACCTCCCTCAAAACCTTTTATAAAATCAAAATTCTTCACAAAAAGTTTAGCTCGATCGGAAATTATATGAAGTATTTTTTTATCTTTATCAACTTGATAAATAGTCATATCGACAATTTCATTTTTTGAGAAATTGCCCTTTAAGATTAATTTATCATAAGAACCTTTGTTTATTTTAGCATTCATAGCAAAATCAAAAACATCATCCTCTGTACCTGTAATGGCTTTGTTAATATTAATTTTTATTTGGCTGTTAAAATCTTTGCTAAAAGTTTTTCTATCATTTTTTTTATAAAGAGATTTAAGAAAAGGTTGTGCATCAAAAATTTCTCCCGAGATTATAATTTTTGCTGATTTATTAATTGAAAAATCATTATTTTTTATTTCATTTAAAAAGGTTTTAATCTCTAATTTTTCAAAATCAATTATCTCTAAATTACTATTTAATTTTATATTAGATAAATATATTTTGTTTTTACCAGCTAAAAATTTTAAGTCCCGTATATAGTAGTATTTATCCAAAATAAAATTGACATCAAAATTTAACTTTGATTTTTTTTCATAATTTTTTTTATAATTTAATTTTGAAATATTAATCATGCTATTTGTTAAATCTGCCGTTCCCTTGATATCAAAGCTTTTTTTGTTAGAATTATATTTATTTTTGATTTTGAAACTATCAAACTGATCGTTGAGTTTTACTAAACCATTCAATTCTACAATTTGATCAAATTTTGATTTAATAAATTTAATATTAGTATCTTTAAAAACTATTTTCGGATCGTATAATGGTAAATATTTCTTAATTATTCTTTTTTCTTCTGTGTCTAATTCCAAGAGGGCGATGTCGCCTTCTGTTGAATATGATAAATTTTTTATTTTAAATTTTTTATCTAAATCAAAATTAATATTTGTTTTTAAATCTGCAGAACCATTAATATCCTTAAAAAGATCAGTATTTAAACCAAATAGAAAAGATATTGTTTTGATTTGGGAAAAGTTTAATTTTCCATTTGTGTAAAATAAGCTTCTTATCTTTGTTTCATTCTCTTTACGCTTTAAATTAATTGTACTGCCTGCTAACTCAAGGTCAAATAGAAAACCTTTCTTAATTATTGCCAAAAATCCATTATTTTCCACTTCTTTCCCATGTTTTATTTCGGTAGTTAAATTTCTAATTGAAAATTTTTTAGTTAAATTAATTGAAGCATCTGATACTTTCCCAGAAAATCCATAATCTTTTCCAATGCTTCCATCTGGATCAAATGGAATAGTAAATTCTCCTTCTAAACTTCCTTTTTCAAATATTTTGCTAAATCGTTTATTTATAATTCGCGGTAAAAAGATATTAGTAATTTTGGTTAGATCTTTTATATCATTTTTTATAAAGGCAACTTCAGCTCTATTTAGTAAAAAATCTGAACCAAAAAAAGATTTTAAAGATAAAAATAAATGTAGTTTTGATAAATCAATTTTGTCATTTTTAATCAAAATTTTTGGTCTTTGCAGTTTGACAAAGAGATTTAATTTTTTTGGATTGAGATGTATTTTAACTTTTTGAAATTCTAGTTTTGCGTTCTTATTTATTTCATTAGTTTTATTTTTAATTAAATAATTAAATTTATCTGTTTCTAAACCAAAGTAGGTAAGAAAAAATACCGCAGAAACTGTAGTTATTAAGACTATTAAAAAAAATCTTAAGAAAAATTTTCCCATATTTACTTATTCTTTATCCTTGCCTTGATAAAGAGCTGTTTCTAGAAACTCATTTATATCACCGTCCAGTACACTTTCTGGGTCCGTATTTTCTAAGTTATTTCTCAAATCTTTAACCAATTGATAGGGTTGTAAAACATAAGATCTAATTTGATAACCCCATCCAATATCTGTTTTCGACTTAGCTAAATTTTCAGACATATTTTCTTTTTTTTGTATTTCGTGTTTATACAAACGAGCTTTTAGCATATTAAAGCATGTTTCTTTATTTTTATGTTGAGATCTCTCATTTTGACACTGAACAACAATTTTAGTAGGCAAGTGAGTTATTCTGACCGCGCTGTCAGTAGTGTTTACATGTTGTCCTCCTGCCCCACTAGATCTATATGTATCTATTCTGATATCATTTTCTTTGATATCTATTTTAATACTGTCATCTATAACTGGATAAACCCAAACGCTAGCAAAACTGGTATGTCTCCTTGCTCCAGAATCAAAAGGAGAAATGCGTACTAATCTGTGAACCCCTGATTCTGACTTAAGCCATCCATACATATAAGGTCCTGTTACTTTAAGTATACTTGATTTTATTCCTGCTTCATCACCTCTATGTTCGCTAATTATTTCAAATTTACATTCTTTTTTTTCTATCCATCTGGAATACATTCTTCTCAACATTTGTGCCCAATCTTGACTTTCTGTTCCACCAGCACCTGCATGTATTTCTAAATACGTGTCTAGATGATCATTTTCTCCGGATAAGAAACATGCGACTTCCGTTTTTTTTATTTGATTAAGTAATAAATTTATTTTTTTCTCACAATCTTTTATTACTGCAGCATCATTTTCTTTTAGGGCAAGTTCTAAAAGTTCTTCTAAAGTTTCTAATTCATTTACTACAGAACTAAAGTTATTAAAAATATTTTCTAAAAATTTTTTTTCTTTAAGAACTTTTTGCGCGGATAATTTATTTTTCCAAAAATTGCTTTCTGTTATTTTTTTGTTAAATATTTGGATTTTACTCTTAATATCATTTTTCTCAAAGATACCCCCTAACATTATCCATTACTTTTTTTACCTTAAAAATATTAGTTCTCAAATCACTCATAATTAATAAAATCTTAAAATTATTCTTTCATTTGCATAATCAGACAATCCTAATTTACCTTTATTGTGTAACTTTTCAAGACCAGCGACAAAATTATCTTCTAATTTAAAAGATTCATAAATTACATTCTTTGTATTGCTATTTGGTGACAATCCAGTTTCTACGTCAACCATTACCAGACTTATATTTTTTGGAATTTTAAACGGGCGAGCTTCTTTTTTCTTTACTGCGCTTTCAACAAATTTTTTGAAAATTGGTAAAGCTACTTTTGCGCCAGTTTCGTATCTACCTAAACTTTTTGGTTCATCAAATCCTACATATACACCGATAACTAATTTTGAGGTGAATCCCAAAAACCAAGCATCCATATTTTGGTTTGTCGTACCAGTTTTACCAGCCAAATTTAGGTTTAAATTTCTTAATTTTCTTCCTGTTCCCCGCTTAACAACTCCTTCCATCATAGAAACGATTTGATAAGCTGTTTCGGGAGAAATAATTTGTTCCCTGTTATCTTTAATTGTGGGTATTTCATCTCTTAAATAGGATATTTCTTCGCAACCAATACACTTTCTCTTATCAGATTTATAAATAGTTTTACCTCTTCTATCTTGAATTCTATCGATAAAAATTGGCCTTACTTTTTTTCCTCCATTTACAAATGTACAGTAAGCATTAGTAAGTTGAACAAGAGTTGTTTCGGCCGCACCCAAAGATACCGATAATAATTCTGGAATATCATTGTATATACCAAAGTTATTTGTAATCTTTGAAATTTGATCAAGTCCAACTTTTTGAGCCACACGCACGGTCATCAAATTTCTTGATTTTTCTAACCCTGTTCTCAAAGTTGATGGACCATAAAATTTTTTACCATAATTTTCCGGTTTCCAAGTTTTTAATCCCTCTCCTTGATCTATAACAAAAGGTGCATCTAAAACTAAGGTTGATGGTGTAAAATCATTTTCTAAAGCTGCAGCATAAACAAATGGTTTAAATGCAGAACCTGGTTGTCTTTTGGCTTGTGTCGCTCTGCTAAATTCACTTAACTTGAAACTAAAACCTCCAACCATGGCAAGCACTCTTCCGGTATAAGGATCAATAACTACAATCGCTCCATTAATTTTAGGAATTTGTTTTAAAGTCCATTGATCCTTTTTTATTTTTTTTACATAAATAATGTCATTTAAATTCAAAAATTCATCAAAACTTTTTTTTCTAACCCAGCTAACATTTTTAAAATCTATAAAACCTATCTCTTTGTTATCCGTTTCAATTGTAACTGATAATTTATCTATGTGAATTATTTTGGCTAATTTCCAATTTAAACTTTTATCAATTATCAATCCTTTTATATCTATTAACCAATCTTTTTTAACCACATTTGTTATAGAACCTCTCCAGCCATGCCTCTTATCATATTCTTCCAAACCCTCTCTGAGAGCCTTCAAAGACTCAATTTGATAGTAAGAATTTAAAGGTGTTCTTATTGATAGCCCACCTTTGTATAGATTATCATAACCATAAGTATCACTAATTATTCTTCTAACTTCTTCCGAATAAAAATTTGCTTCTTCAAGAAGTTTAATTTTTCTTTTTTTTAATTTTATTTTCTTTTTGATAAAATCTTGATATTGGATTTGATTGATATAAGAATTATCAAATAAACTTTTTAAAACCAAATTTCTTCTTGATATAGCCCTTTTATTTGATTTATACGGATTATATTTGCTTGGTGCTTTTGGAAGGGCCGCAAGAAGAGCAGCCTCGTCGTAATCTAAATCTCTTACTGATTTATCAAAATACTCTAGACTAGCTGCAGCAACTCCATATGTACCCTCGCCTAAATATATTTGATTTAAATATAGTTCCATAATTCTTTCTTTTGAGAACGCTCTTTCAATTCTAAACGCTAAAATAGCTTCTTTAATTTTCCTTTTTACAGAAACTTCATTTGTTAATAAAAAATTCTTCGCCACTTGTTGTGTAATCGTAGATGCCCCCTCCAATCTTTTGGTTGAGTAAATATTTTTTACATTTTTGATTATTGCTCTAGTAATGCTTTTTGCATCTACACCTGGATGAGAAAAAAAGTTTTTATCTTCAGCTGATAAAAATGAATAAATTACCTTTTTGGGTATAGAGTCAAACGGAATAAACAATCTTTTTTGTAAAGCATATTCAGCAATTAGTTGGCCCTCTCCAGAATGCACTCTACTTGAAATCGGAGGTTTGTAGTTAGACAGTATCTTGTAATCGGGAAGATCTGAAGAAAAATACCAAAGAGTTGAGAATACGAAAACTAAGCCCAATGTGAAAATGGTAATTGTTAATTTTACGGCTGTTTTTAAAAAAATTGGCACAGATTTAAAGAAATAATTGAATTTTGTCATTCTTAAGGCATTTTCTGATTTTATTCTAAATTGCAAGTCAAAATTGCATATATTTCTAGTTAAATTTAAGATAAAGTGTTTCTAAGGTTAATAACAAAATTCAAATTGATGAAAATAACGATCACTAAAAACAGGAACGGTCTTTTATGGAGAAGAATTTATATATTGATGCTTCGCATCTGGATGAAACTAGAGTTGTACTTAAATCAAAAAATCACATTGAAGAATACGAGTACGAAAACACAAATAAGCTTTATTTAAAAAATAATATTTATTTAGGAAAAGTAAGTAGGATTGAACCTTCCTTACAGGCTGCTTTTGTTAACTATGGAAGACAAAGACATGGTTTTTTAACATTCAATGATATTCAGTCTGATTACTATCAAATTCCACACGATGACAAAGATATACTTAAAAAGAAAGAAAAAAATTTAAGATTGGAACTTAAGGAAAAAAGTAAAGATGCTGAAGAAAATGAAAAACCGCCGAATGAAGCAGCTAACGCAGTTCCTGTACACGAAAATAAAAGTGGAAATGAGTATACTAACAAAAAATCTAAAGATGAAAGTTTCACTGAAGAAAGAAATAACCAATTTAATGAACTAAAACAAAGATATGGTATTAGAAGATACAAAATACAGGAAGTAATCAAACCAGATCAAATAGTTTTGGTTCAAATATTAAAAGGTGAAAGAGGTCAGAAAGGTGCTGCATTAACAACTTTTATATCTTTGGCTGGCAAATATAGTGTTCTAATGCCAAATACATCAAAAGCAGGTGGTATTTCTCGAAAAATAACCAATTCTGATAGTAGAAAAAAAATTAGAAATATTCTTCAGGAAATAAAAATTCCAGAAAGTATGGGCTTAATCGTCAGAACAGCAGGTCTAAATAAAACGAAAAACGAACTTAGCAAGGATATTTCTAATACTATTAATGAGTGGGAAAAAATTAAAGATAAGACAGTTCAATCTGTTGCACCTGCATTAATTTATGAAGAAGGTGATGTTATTAAAAGAGCCTTGAGAGATATATATGATAATGAAACCAAAAATGTAATTGTAGAAGGAAATGAAGGATATCAAAAAGCAAAAAACTTTATGAAAACTTTAATGCCAGAAAATATCAAAAAAGTAAAAAAATATAGAGGGAAAATACCTTTATTTCATGAAGTTGGAATTGAAAAAAATTTAAATCAAATTTTTGAACCGACTGTAAAGTTACATTCGGGCGGATATATGGTTATTAATCCAACTGAAGCATTAGTGTCAATTGATATAAATTCCGGCCAATCAATCAAAGAGTTTGATTTAGAAAAAACTGCACTAAAAACTAATCTCGAAGCAGCTGATGAAATATCAAGACAAATTAAAATAAGAGATCTTTCCGGACTAATTGTAATAGATTTTATCGATATGCTTAATTTTTATAATAGAAAAATAGTTGAAAGAAAATTAAAAGAAAAACTAAGAGACGATAGAGCAAGAATACAATTTGGAAAGATAGGTAATTTTGGACTTTTAGAAATGACAAGGCAAAGATTGAGAGAAAGTGCAATAAAGTGGAATATGACACTTTCGCTTGATTCTTTTGCTTTAAAAATTGTAAAAAAAGCTGAAGAATCAGCTTTTTCAAATAAAGCCAAAATTATAAATATAAGTGTTTCAGAAAAAGTTAAAACTTTTATCGAAAAAAATTTAGCAAAAGAAATAAATTATTTTAAGAAGAAATACAAATTTGAGTTTAATTTGATTTCAAATAATAATTTAATAATTCCTGAATATAAAATTGAATTACAAAATAAAAATAAAAAAATTATAAAAAAAATTGAAAATATCGAAAAGTTTGAAAAAAATTTCATTAAACCAAATTACAATAAAAATAAAAAATATATAAAAATGTCCAAATCTAAAAAAAAATATAACTACCAGCCAAAAATAAGAAAAGATATTTCTGATAGTAAAAAATTAGTTGAGTATTAATCTTCAAAAAAAATTAAATTAAATCTTCTTGTGGAGACGAAGCGCTGCCGTATTTTCTTTTTTTCATTCTTTCTGCTTTAAAAGCTTTTCTTCCAGCTATAACAGCATATTTCATTGACTCTGCCATCAAAACTGGATTTTTAGCTTCAGCAATTGCAGTATTAACTAAAACACCATCACAACCTAACTCCATTGCAATAGTCGCGTCAGAAGCTGTTCCAACTCCAGCATCAACAATAACTGGAACTGTTGATTGCTCTTTTATTAATGTTATATTTGTTCTATTTTGTATACCAATACCGGAACCGATTGGAGCTGCTAATGGCATAATCGTACACGCTCCAGCATCTTCTAATTTTTTTGATAAAATCGGATCATCTGTACAATAAACCATAACTTCAAAACCTTCTTTAACTAAAATTTCTGTTGATTTTATCGTTTCAATCATATTTGGATATAATGTTTTTTCATCCCCTAAAACTTCTAATTTAACCAATCTCCAACCTCCAATTTCACGAGCTAACCTAAGAGTTCTAAGAGCATCTTCTGATGTGTAACATCCTGCGGTATTTGGAAGATAAGTAATAGATTTTGGATCTAAATAATCCATTAATAAAGGTTGATCTTTATCAGAAATGTTTACTCTTCGAACTGCTACCGTGACAATGTCTGCACCAGAAGCTTTAACTGCTTCGGTCGTCTCTTTAAAATCTTTATATTTTCCTGTACCTACAATTAATCGAGATTTAAAATGTTTATTTGCTATTGTAAAAATATCCTGCATATCTTTTAACCCCCACCAATAAAATGGACAATTTCTACCTTATCACCTTTATTTAAAATAACTTTTGGATATTTATTTTTTTCAACAATTGCACCATTAACTTCAATAGCCACTTTGGTTGTTTGAATTTTCAACTTGTTTAGTAATTGATTTAAGTTGGTTTCAGCTTTTATTTCATATGAACTTCCATTTAATTGTATTTTTGCCACATTTAAGTTATTCATTAAGATTATTTTAACCTATTTAAATGACAAAAAAAATACTAATAATAAACGGTCCTAATTTAAATCTTCTTGGTGAACGAGAAGAATCAAAATACGGAAAAATCACTCTTGATGAAGTTAAAAAAAATTGTGAATCTCACGCAAAATCAATTGACCTTGAAATAAAATTTGATCAATCTAATGTTGAAGGTGAAATTGTTACAATGATACAAAAAGCAAAAAGTGTTTTTGATGGAATAATTATTAACGCCGCAGGTTATACACATACTTCAGTCGCTATTTTGGATGCTCTTCTCGCAATTAAACTACCTGCAATAGAGGTTCATATAACAAATATATATAATCGTGAAGAATTTAGAAAAAAATCTTTAATAAGCAAAGCTGTAAAAGGAATTATTTGTGGATTTGGTGTAAATGGATATATTATGGCATTAGACTCTATGAAAAAAATTCTTAAATAAATAAAATGAAAATTGATAAAAAAATTATTGAAGAACTTGTGGGCTATTTGAAAGAATTTAATCTTAGTGAGATTGAATATGCTGAAGGAACAACAAAAGTAAAAATTTCTCGATTTACGAGTAATCCTGATATCATTTCTACTCAAATAAACAAAAAACAAACAATAGCCGAGAATAATGACAAACATGTAACTTCACCTATAGTAGGAACTGCATATCTCGCTCCAGAACCTGGTGCAAAAAAATTCATAGAAATAGGACAAAAAGTAAAAAAGGGGCAAACGATAGTGATTGTTGAGGCAATGAAAACAATGAATCACGTACCTTCAACACAAGATGGTATTGTAAGCAAAATTTTAGTTAAAGATGGTGAACCTGTCGAATTTGGTCAACTGCTTATTTCGCTGAAATAATGTTCAAGAAAATCTTAGTTGCTAACCGTGGAGAAATAGCGGTTCGTATAATAAGAGCCTGCAAAGAATGGGAAATATCAACTGTGGCTGTACATTCAGACGTTGACACTGATGCTATGCATGTAAGATTAGCGGATGAAGGTATCTGCCTGGGATCACATAAACCTCAAAATAGTTATTTAAATATTGCAGCGTTAATGTCTGCGGCCGATATAACAGGAGCAGAAGCAATCCATCCCGGATACGGATTTTTGTCAGAAAATGCACAATTTGCAGAAATTGCTACAAAACATGGAATCAAATTTATTGGACCTAGTTCTGATTTAATTAAAAAAATGGGAGATAAAATCGAAGCCAGAAAAATTGCAAAAGAAAATGGATTACCTGTGATAGAAGGCTCAAGTGAAAATATTGCATCAATTAATGAGGCAAAAAAAATCGGTAATGAGATCGGTTATCCGGTTTTAATTAAAGCCTCTGGTGGGGGTGGTGGAAAAGGTATGAGAATTGTTAATAGACCAGAAGAATTGGAAGAACTGCTTCGAATAGCCAAACTAGAAGCAAAAAAATACTTCGGTAATGACAATGTGTATATAGAAAAATATTTTAATAACCCTAGACACATAGAAGTACAAATTTTATCAGGTAAAAATAGAACTGTTCATCTAAATGAAAGAGATTGTTCGGTACAAAGAAAGTATCAAAAACTAATAGAAGAAACTCCCAGCCCTGTTATAGACAATAAAATAAGAAGGGATTTATTAAACAAAACTATAAAAATGGTAGAAAAAATTGGTTATGAAGGTGCTGGCACAGTTGAATATATATATGAAAACGGAATGTTTTATTTTCTTGAAATGAACACAAGAGTCCAAGTTGAACATCCAATAACTGAAATGACTACAGGAATAGACATTGTCAAAGAACAAATATGGATAGCCAATACAGGTAATACAGCTTTAACTCAAGATGATATTGAACCGAGAGGACACGCTATTGAGTGTAGAATTAACGCTGAAGATCCAAGTAAAAATTTTCAACCATCATCAGGAACAATTAATGTTTGCCATCAACCTTCTGGTTTTAGAACCAGAGTTGACGGAGCTATTTTTCAGGGATGTAAGATTACGCCATATTATGACAGTTTAATTTGTAAATTGATATGTCAAGGACGGAATAGAACAGAAGCAATACAAAGAATGCTTAGAGCTCTAGATGAATTTGTGATAGAAGGCATTACTACAACCATTGATTTACACAAGAAAATACTTTGTCATAAAAAATTTATTAGTTCTGACTTTGATGTAAACTGGTTAACTAACGAAAATTTTTACTAGATATTTTCACAACTCGTAATCCATAAATCATAAATTGGATGGTCGATTGATTGTAGAGTGGGACTCGATGCAAAAGTCCAACCATTAAATAAAAAAACCCGGTTGTTGTCTTTAGCGGACAAATCTTTAACTTGTATATAAGCTACTGCATCTGAAATATCTGTGCTTTCAAAAAGTTGACATTTTAGAGCTTTAATTTCTAATGGACCAAAAACTTTTTTATCACCAATGGCTAATTTAATGGAAGATGTTTTTGCCGTTATTTTGTCTAAAGCCAATAAATTAATATAAATTTTATTATTTTTTGTAGATTTAGACTCACTTAAAATATTTTCGCTTTTATTTAAAGTAATAGTTTTATCTTCTATTTTTTCTAGCTCAGCTTTATCTTCCTCAAAAGTTGGAGATAATTCATGCAAATTTATTAATGGAACCAATTCAATTTTATCTTCCGCAAAGACAAAGAAAGCATTTGTCAAAATCAAAAGGAAACATAGAAAAAAAATTTTAAAATTTCCAAGTTTCATATTTTTTAATATTTTTTTTCGAATCAGAAGTTAGGGAGCCATCTGGTTTATATGCATTACTTGTTCCTGTTAAATTTCCTACATGTCTCTTTTGCCATTTAAATTTATTTAAATTATCAGATGGTTTATTATTTGTTAAAAAATGTATCCATAAGTGCCATTCTGGAGAAATTTTTGACGCCTCAACTTTATTATTATAAATGACCCACCTTTTTCCTTTAGAATTAGAATAGTATTTATTACCAAATTCATCTCTACCAACGAATTTTCCAGTAAACAAAGTATAAATAAAAGTGCCAATAGTTTGGCGATGCCACCAAATAAATATTTGCTTAAAAAAATTAATCACAAAATTTTTCCTTATTCCATTTTTAATTATATTTTCCTTTTCAAGTATAAAAATTCACACAATCAAAAATTGTAAATAATTTATTAGACTTAAAATATATATAGTATATATCATATCAATGCCCACTACATACAAAAATAATTAAATTATGGAGATTTACTGTTATGTCAAAGTATTTAGTTGAAACCTTTTATACATGCTCTTTTAAAATTGTTCACAAACTTGATGAACTAAATGAAAAAAAACTTTTTGAACTCGAAAATCGTACTGATGGTAAGTTCGAAATAATTGACATTAAACTAAATAATAGAAAAACCAAAGCAATTGATGAAAAAAGGCCAGATATTCCTTTAAGTAAATCTACGGCAAAAAATATTCCGAATATTTCATCTATTGTTAATGAAAAAATTGCTAATTCAAATAAACCACAAAGTTCCGATAAATTCAATGTAGAAAACATTAATACCCAAAGATTATACAATCAGATAAATAATAGATCCAAAATGCCAGATAGAAGAAAAGGTTATATTCAAAAAGTTTCAATCGGGGAGCACAAAATTTATTTGCATACAGGTGAGTATGATGATGGAAAAGTCGGCGAAATTTTTATCGACACGAACAAAGAGGGAGAACTTGTAAAAGCTTTAATGAATAATTTTGCAATAGCTATATCTTTAGGTCTTCAATACGGTGTGCCATTGGATGAATTTGTTGATGCTTTTATTGAAACTAAATTTGAGCCATCTGGAGAAATTAAAGGTAATGATAGAATATTAAATGCTTCTTCCATTCTAGATTATATTTTTAGAGAATTGGCCATATCCTATTTAGGTAGAGAAGATCTTGCCCATACACCTTCGATTAATAAAAATAAAGATGATAGAATTACAAGCGATGGTGAAGATGATGCTTTCTTAAAATTAGTAAAAGACATAACAAGTAAGGGTTTCGTAAGAAGCAACTATAAAGAAAAACTTGTTGATCTTAGTAATGTAAGAATTAATTTGAAGAGTAAAAAATAGATATCATTTCTTCTTATCTAAGACTTTAATACTTAACTCTTTGAGTTGAATTTCGGTTGGCTTCGAAGGGGCTCCCATTAACAAATCTTCAGCATTTTGATTCATTGGAAACAAAGTAATTTCGCGAATATTATCTTTATTAGCCAACAACATAACAATTCGATCTATTCCTGGAGCCATACCACCATGAGGAGGAGCTCCATAAGAAAGAGCTTTAATCATTCCCTCAAATTTATTGTGAACATCTTCTTTCGAATAACCAACCTTTGAAAAAACTTTATACATTAATTCTGGTAAATGATTTCTTATTGCTCCAGAAGATATTTCATAACCATTACATACCAAATCATACTGGTACGCTAGTATTGATAAAGGGTCAGATTTTTCGAAATCTGATAGATTAAGTTGAGGCATTGAAAAAGGGTTATGGCCAAAATCAATCTTTTTTTCTTTTTCATCATATTTATACATAGGAAAATCAATTATCCAGCAGAATTCAAACTTTTTGCTATTTATAAGACCAAGTTCTCGTCCTAACTTCTGTCTTGTTAGTCCAGATATTTTTTCAACATTACTTTTTGTATCGCATGAGAAAAAAACCGAGTCATTTTCTTTTAAGTTGCAAACTTTTACAAGTTCATTAATTGCTTTCTCTGAAAAAAATTTTGCTATTGGTCCTTTAGCAAGGATTTTTTCTTTAGCTTTCTGTAGTAATATATAACCCAAACCTTTGGCTCCCTCTTCCTTAGCCCAATTATTATACTCATCAAAAAAACTTCTAGGTTTTGAAGATGTATTAGGAGCGGGTATTGCTCTCACAACCGCGTCTTTGGCAATTAATTTTTTGAAAATATCTAATTTGACGTCCTCCCTCTTCATTATTTTTGTAACATCAAATATTTCTATTGAATTTCTTAGGTCGGGTTTATCTGTTCCATATTTTAACATTGAATCTTTATATTTAATTCTTTTAAAAGGCGTTTTAGAAACAATTTTTCCTTTTCCAAATTCAGTAAATATTTCAAAAAAAATAGGTTCTATTGTTTTAATAACATCTTCTTGTTCCACAAAAGACATTTCAATATCTAATTGATAATGTTCTCCAGGACTCCTGTCTGACCTCCCATCTTCATCTCTAAAACAAGGCGCAATCTGAAAATATTTATCAAAACCAGAAATTATAATCATTTGCTTAAATTGTTGCGGTGCTTGAGGCAATGCATAAAATTTACCATGATGCAATCTGCTGGGAACCAAAAAATCTCTAGCACCTTCTGGACTAGAAGCAGTTAATATTGGTGTTTGAAATTCTAAAAAACCTTCGCGAATCATTTTTTTTCTTATAAAAGAAATTACTTTTGATCTTAAAATTATATTATCGTGCATTTCTTGTCGTCTTAAATCTATAAATCTATATTTTAATCTCGTTTCCTCAGGATAATTCTGTTCACCAAAAACAGGCATAGGTAAATCTTTTGCAACAGAAAGTATTTCAAAGGATGAGACGACTATTTCTATTTCTCCTGTAAATAAATCCTTATTTATCGTATCTGCAGATCTTTTTACAACTTTACCTGACACACACACTACGGATTCTGGTTTTATTTTTTCTATTTCCTTAAAAAAATTACTAGTATTTTCTGTTACACATTGTGTTAACCCATAATGATCACGTAAATCAAAAAAAAGCAGATTTCCATGATCTCTTTTTCTATGAATCCAGCCTGAAAGCTTAACGACTTTCCCAGCTTCTTTTTTTGTTAGTTCAAAACATGTGTGAGTTCTATATTTATGCAATGTGATTCTCTCTCAAAAATTTATATCATGTTTAATACTTCTTTAATCAATTTTAAGCCAAATGGGCTTCCTTTTTTTAAAGAATATTTATCTAAAATTAAAATAAATTGAGATATTTTTTCATAAGATCTATCAATTCTTTTTATTATATAATCTATATGCTTTTTTTCGATTTTAATCTGTTTATCCGAAAAGTTTTTTGCAAGTATAACGCTAATTAGATCATCGCTCGGAAGATTTATACCGATAGTCACGCTGCTACTAACTCTAGATTTTAAATCGGGTAATTTAAATTTATATACGTTAATCGGCTTAGTAGAAGTAATTAAAAGATATTTATTATCTTGCAAAGTTACATTCCACAAAGAAAATAGTAAATTTTCGGAAATCTTTTCGTTCAAATTTTCAATTATTAAAGCTTCTTTAGTTTTAAATTCAAAAAAAATTTTATCATTTAATGCATCTGATTGAACCTCTAATGTTGATGTTTTGCTTTTCAAGATGGATGCTAGATGTGTTTTTCCAGATCCTGGTGGACCAAATATATTAGCTATATTCTTTATCCATTTAGGCCAACTATTTACAAATTCATATGCTTCTTTGTTACTGGATGACACATAAAAATCTTCTTTTAAATAAACTTCATTTGTTGGAAATTTTAAAATCAATTGATCACTCATCTATATAAAGTTCCCAAAATCCTTGTTTATTTTTTAATCGATAATTAAATTTCAATAGTTCATTCTGCAATCTTTTTGGATTTCCGTAATAATATATTTTAAAAAAAATATGATCAATATTTAATTCATCTAAAAAATAATTATCAATAATACTTATTTTATAAAAGGCATTTTTCAGTACATCTAGATCCTTAAGATTATTATATTGAAATTTTATTTTTATTGATAATGGCATTAAGAGATTTACAATGTTTTCCTCTTTCCAAATATCTGTAATCTGCGTTTTTAAATCTTTTAAAATTAAATTTAATTTTATTTCATTATTTATATCACTAAGTTCATAAGAAATATTTTTGTTTGTCTTTTTGTTATTAAAATTTGCCACAAGATATGTATTCAATAACTTATTTTCATGATGCATTAATGTAAAAACGTAATTTTTTATATTGTATTTGTTAACAAAACTTTCAACATCCAATTCATCTATTTTATTTTTCATTTCCTTTAATGTAGAAATATCATCTAGATTTTCCAGTGGTAGTATAAAATTTATTAGTTCATTTTTGATCTCAACTGTTGTCCATTGTTTGTAAAAAAAATTATCATTAAAATATTGTATTTCTTCATTTGTAAAAAGTATTGGAAAAAAAACTGCAGAAATTTTTTTTGGTAAAGAAAATGAAATATTTCTCTGTCTTAATAATTTTTTAACTTTAATATCATTGTAAAATATTTTGAAGGTTGCTTTGTATTCATCGCCTTGATAGTTCTCCTCTAAAATCTGAAAACTATTTATCAAATCCTTTATTTTTTTTAATTTTATGTTATTTATTTTATTTAAATCTCTTGATAATAGAATTCTAGACATAAGAATTTCGAAGGAATCTAGAAATGCTTTATGAATATATTTGTTTCTTGAAAAATCTATATCCATTGTTCCTTCAACATTAACATTATCAATAATAAAAGTACTTTCTTCTGAAAAACTTTTTGAAAATAAAATTGATGAAAATATAGTTGCTGTTAAAATGATAAAAATATATTCTCTTAACCTGGCTATCAAATATTTGGACATTAGAAAAAATTCTTCATGAAAAAAACTTATAATACTTACAAAAAAAGCGGTGTTAATATGGCAACAGCTGATAAGTTAATAAATTACATATCCAAAATATCAAGAAAAACTTATAAAAAGTATGCAGAAACAAAATCTTTCAAGAATATAGGTAGTTTTGGATCAATTTTTGATTTGTCAAAATTGAAAGTAAAAAAACCCGTTATTGTGTCTTCAACCGATGGGGTGGGCACAAAAATTGAAATAGCAAATCAGATAAAAAAATATAATACAATAGGAATAGACTTAGTTGCTATGTGTGTAAATGACCTAATAGTTCAGGGTGCTAAACCTATTTTTTTTTTAGATTATATTGCGATTAATAAATTAGAACTTAATAAAGTAAAAAAAATTTTAGATGGAATAGTAAAAGGATGTTTTGAAGCAGACTGTGCTTTGATAGGTGGTGAAACTGCAGAAATGCCCGGAACTTATGATAGAAACAAATTTGATCTAGCTGGTTTTGCGGTAGGTGTGGTAGAAAAAAAATCTTTATTAACCAAAGCTAAAATTAAAAATAATGACATAGTTCTGGCTATTCCATCCTCTGGTTTACATTCTAACGGATTTTCTTTGCTAAGACATATTTTAAAAAAAAAAAAAATTAAAATAAACTCAAAAAAAATTTCATCTTTAAATATAAAAAATGAATTAATTAAGCCTACCAAAATTTATGTAAAAGAAATAAATAAGCTTAATAAAAAAGAATTAATAAACGGATGCGCTAACATTACTGGTGGCGGACTAATAAATAATTTAATTAGAGTTATGCCTAACAATCTGTGTCTTAATATAAATTTATCGAAAATTAAGACTTCAAAAATATTTAAATGGTTAAAAAAAAATAACATTCAAGATTCTGAAATGCTTAATACTTTTAATTGCGGCGTAGGATTTTGTTTAATAGCAAATAATAAAAACATTAAAAAAATAAAAAAAATATTTTCTAAAAAATATCAACCCTATCAAATTGGATTTATATCGAGAAATCGATCTAAAATTAAAACATGTGGAAAACTTCAATGGTAAAAAAAATAAAGTCATGTGTTTTCATATCTGGCAATGGATCAAACCTCAAATCAATAATAAAGAACTCGCGAGATTATAATTTTCCAATAAAAATTGATCTAATTATATCAAACAATATGAAAGCTTATGGGCTTAAGTATGCAAAAAAGTACAATATACCATTCAAATTTTATAGTTCTAATAATCAAAATTACTTTGAAAGAAATTGTTTAATTGAATTGCAAAAAAGAAAAATAAAATTTTTATGCTTAGCTGGTTTTATGAAAATATTATCTAAAAAATTTATAGAAAATTTTAGATATGAAATTATAAACATTCACCCTTCATTGCTTCCAAAATTTAAAGGACTAAATGTACATAAAAAAGTTTTAAAAAATAAAGAAAAATATACGGGCTGTACAGTTCATTATGTAACTCCAAAACTAGATTCGGGAAATATTATTCTTCAAAAAAAAATTTTAGTTAAAAAAAATGAAACTGAAAATTCTCTTAGAGAAAGAGTTTTAGAACATGAGCATAAACTTTATCCGGAAGCTATAAGATTAGTATTTAAATAATTATTTATCAAAAAAAAAACCTATTTCAGTTTTTGCGCTTTCTAAACCGTCTGAACCATGAACAGAATTCTTATCAATTGAAATTCCGTAAATTTTTCGCAAAGTCCCTTCTTCTGCCTTTAGCGGGTCTGTGGCGCCCATTATCTCTCTGTTAATTGATATTGCCTTCTCTCCTTCCAATATCATAACAACTATGGGTCCAGATGATAAATAATTGCATAAATTTTGATAAAATGGTTTTGTTTGATGTTCTTTATAAAATTCAGTTGCTTCTTCTTTAGTAATTTGCACTTTTTTGCTTTTCAAAATTTTTAAATTTTTTGCTTTAAAAAAAGATTTTATCTTGTTTTCTAAATTTCTTTCTACGGCATCTGGTTTAATAATGGATAAAGTTTGTTCAATCATAATTCTATTCGTAATATTCTTTCACTAAGTTATTGAGCAAACTAACTCCAAATCCAGTAGCTCCACCAGGATTCAAATTTGCTGCTTTCTTTGAAAAGGCCATTCCAGCAATATCCAAATGTGCCCAAGGCGTTTTTTTTGAAATAAATCTTTGTAAAAATTGAGCAGCTGTAATTGAGCCTGCTCCTCCCACATAATTAATATTTTGGACATCTGCTACACGAGAATCTATCAATTTATCATAATTTTTGTGAAGTGGAAGTTTCCACACTTTTTCGTTAACCTTTTCACCGGCTTTGAAAATATTTTTTGATAATTCGTCATCGTTAGAAAACAAACCTGCATACTCTTCTCCCAAACTAATTATTATTGCTCCAGTTAAGGTAGCAAGATCTATGATAAATTTTGGATTATATTTCTTTTCTGTAAAACTTAATGCATCTGCTAAAACAAGTCTTCCTTCTGCATCAGTATTAAGTACTTCTATAGTTTTTCCTGAAAAAGATTTAACAATATCACCTGGCCTTTGTGCATTTCCCCCAGGCATATTTTCAACTAAACCAACAACACCAACTGCATTTATTTTAGCTTTTCTTAAAGCAAATGATTTTAACAATCCAACGACAACTGCCGAACCTGCCATATCATATTTCATCTCTTCCATAAATTTCGCTGGTTTTAAAGAAATACCTCCTGTATCAAAACACACCCCTTTGCCAACAAAAGCTAATGGCCTTTGGATTGATTTTATTTTACCTTTCCATTCAATTGTTGCCAAATAAGATTTATTAATGCTTCCTTGACCAACCCCCAGTAATGCATGCAAACCTAATTTTCTCATTTCTTTCTCGTCATAAGTTTTAATAGTGAGCCCTAATTTTGATAGTTTTTTTATTTCTTGCACATAGGCTTTGGGACTGAGAACATTTGGTGGTTCTGAAACTAAATCTCTAGCCATAAACACACCTTCTTTTATAGCATGGTAGTATTTATATTTTTTTTTTATTTGTTTTTTATTTGAAGTTACAATTGTAAAATTAATTTTTTTATTAATCTTTTCTTTATTTAAAGTTTTATACTTATTGAATGTGTAACTTTTTAAATTAAAACCAAAAATAAATTGTGAAAAAAAACTTACCATTTTTTCCTTATCAAAATCTAGACTATCTGGATATAAATCAATATTGTTAATGTCTTTAATTTTTTTTAAATACGAAAAAAAACTTCCTCCACTCTCTTGAGAAATATAACTATTATACTTAGTTTTTACTTTAATTATAAAGCACTTTTGTTTGTCTGAAATATCAAAAGAACTTATATCCTCTTCCTTTTTCTTTACTTTTAATACACCAAGAAAAGAATTTATTTTTTGAACTGCGTTCTTTGTTAAAATATTTTTTTTGTCTTTGTAAACGTATTTTTCTGTAATAAATATCGCTAACGCCTCACTATTATGGCCTAAATTGCTTGTAAAACTTAACATTTTTTCATCCTTTAACGTATAAATTGAAATCTATTCGAAGTTGTTTTATTTATATAGCACTTAATTGAGATGAAAAATAGAATTTACAAATATTTTTTTCGTGAATTTATTCACCATTTTCTCATAGTGATTTTTGCATTAACAGCAATAATTTGGACAATTCAAGCAGTAAATTTTCTAGATCTTGTGACTGATGATGGGCATGCATTTAAAATTTACCTTTTATACTCATTTCTAACGATACCAAAGGTATTAACAAAATTAATTCCTTTTACATTCTTAATAGCCTCAATATTAACAATTTTGAAATTTGAAAAGAATAATGAACTAATTCTTCTATGGACATCGGGTTTAAATAAAATTCATATTACAAATCTTATATTTTGTACGTCGTTACTTATCATGCTTTTGCAACTTCTAATGGGTAGTACTATAAATCCAGAAACATTAAATTTCTCTAGAACTTTATTAAAGAATTCAGAATTACAATTTGTTCCTTCACTTTTAAAAGAAAAACAATTTAATGATGCGGTAAAAGGACTCACAATCTTTGTTGAAAAAAAAATTGATAATAAAACATATAAAAATATTTTAATAAGAGATGATGGTAACGTCTTAACTCAAATTTCCAGTGGATCATCTACGATTTTCGCAAAATCTGGTTACGTAACGGAGGATGAAAAAAATTTAGTTTTATTAAATGGCAATATCCAAAAACTAGAAAATGAAAAAGATGATATAGAACTTATCAAATTTGAAAAAACCTCAATATATCTTGCTGGACTTTCTACAAGAACAATTTCTGAACCAAAGATACAGGAAACATCATCAATAGTTATCATCCAGTGTTTAATAGATAAATATAAAGATATAGATAATTGTGGTCGTCAGGCAAAAAATATTAGAGATACAAAAGCAGAAATTAATAGAAGGTTTGGCATGCCCATTTTTATACCGTTAATTGCATTAATATCTTGTTTTCTACTTAGATCGAAAAAAGATGGAAGAATTTCTGGGTTATATAAATACATATATTTTTTTATTGGTTTTACAATTATTGTAGGCTCTGAAATAACTGTAAGATATTCTGGTATTTCTTTAAATGTTACTCTTTTATATTATTTAATACCCATTACATTATCTCCTATAGTTTATCTACTTTTAATAAGAACATTTAAATATGAAAATTTAAGTTAATACATATGATTAGATCTTACGTTATAAATAATTATCTGGCTAGAGAGTTTTTTAGAGTCGTCATAAATATGAGTTTTGCATTTTTGTGTTTAGGTTTTATTATAAATTTATTTGAGGAAATAAATTTCTTTAAAGATTTTGACATTGGAATTAGTGTGCCTATTATACTAACGGCGCTGATTGTTCCAAGTTTGATTTATGACATATTTCCCTTCATAATTTTGTTGTCTGGAATATGGTTTTTTCTGAAAATAAAAAAAACAGAAGAAATTATAGCCATGAGAATTTCTGGAATGTCAAATTTTTCGGTAATTATAATTCCAGGTATTTTATCAATAATCTTAGGTATTTTTTTCATAATGGCAATTAATCCCATTACTTCAATACTAGTAAAAAAATACGAAGCTACTAAAAGTAATTATTATGAAAAAGAAACTAAATACTTAGCCGCAGCAACCAAAAACGGAATATGGATTAAAGAAAAAAATTTTGGAAAGAATTATATAATTAAAGCATCAAACTTAGATAATCAAAGTTTAGTAAACGTTACATTATATGAATTTGACTATAGCAATAATTTTTTAAAAAGAATTGAAGCTAAATCTGCTGATATCAGTTCACTAAATTGGAATATTATAGATGCAAAAGTAATAGACAAAGATGGGAACGCTGTTTCAGAAAATATCAACAATCTTTCTTATCGAAGTATGTATGATATTAAAAAAATTAAAAGTTTGTACTCTAATCTAAATACTATCTCGTTTTGGAAACTGGAAAGTGAAATCCAACTTTTGGAAGATACAGGTTATTCAACAAATGAGATGAGGTCAAAATTTCAACGATCCTTAGCGTTTCCTCTTTTTCTTCTAAGCATGGTTTTTTTAAGCGGCGTATTCACCCTTGGAATGAGGTTTAAAGAAAAGAATTGGCCTTATGTGTTTATTGCTATAATTGCAAGTGTAATAATATTTTACTTTAATGATTTTTCAGCTGCATTAGGTAAAACCGATAAATTGCCAATTGAAGCTTCGGTTTGGATGCCAATTATCATTATTTTCATATTTGGTGCAGTAGGATTGATACATGCAAATCAAAAATAAGGTAATTCTAATAGTTATTTGTTTTTTGAATTTATTTATATTTAATTTAAATCCTCATGCGGAAGAATTTAATATTTCAGCCATAGAGATTACAATTGATAAAGCAAATGAAATTGTCATAGGAAAAGGTTCCGTTGAAGCTATTGATTCTGAAGGAAAACAGATAAAAGCTGACAAGATAACTTATAAAAAGCAAAAAGAATTTTTGTCTGCTGAAGGTTCCGTAGAAGTTTTTGACACTGATGGAAATATTTTAAAATCTGATAAAGCTACATATGATAAAATAAAGGATATAATTATTACTTACGAAAATTCAGAATTAATAATCAAAGATGGTTACAAACTTACATCAAATAAAATTTTATATAATAATGTAAAAAAAATAATAAGTTCCGATCAAATTTCAACCTTAACAGACATGGATGGCAATATCGTTACCGTAAGTATGTTTGAATATCATTTAGAAAAAAAATTATTCTCATCTGTAGGCAAAATAAAAATTATCGATATAAATAGAAACAAATACTTCTTTAAAGAACTGCATGTAGACACTAATAAAAAAGAGATGATAGGTTCGGATGTTAGTGTCGTTTTAGATCAAGAAAATTTTGGCGTAAGTAAAAAAAATGACCCAAGATTTGTTGCTAATGATATCTTTATGTCTAAAGAAAAATCTATTTTGTCAAAAGGTATTTTTACCGTTTGCCAACAAAGGAAAGATCATTGTCCTCCTTGGTCTTTACAGGCAAAAAAAATTAACCATGATAAAATAAAAAAAACTGTATATTACGACCATGCAATATTAAAAGTTTACGATATCCCTATATTTTATTTTCCAAAATTTTTTCATCCAGATCCAACTGTTAAGAGACAATCTGGTTTTTTAGCACCTTTTTTTACTGATGCTACAAGTTTTGGAACGGGTTTTGGACTACCATATTTCTGGGCAATTAGTCATGACAAGGATCTTACTTTTACTCCAAAAATTTATACAAAAGAAAATATGTTGTTCTTAAATGAATATAGACATGCTTTTAGAAATGGATTTTTAACATTAGATACAAGTTATAACGAAGGATACAAGGAAACTTCATTAACTAAAACAAATGGATCGAGAAATCATATTTTTGGTGAGTTAGATCTTAATTTTAGCAAAGATCTGACTTATGAAAGTAATTTGTCTTTTAAAGTACAAAAGACATCTAATGATACGTATTTTAGAATACACGACATAGATACTACTCTAGTCGACCCCGAAAAAACTGATTTGGAAAATAAAATTAATTATAATTTTAAAAAAGATGATATGTACCTAAATATTTCAGGAACTCTTTATGAAAATTTGAGAGAAAGCACAAATTCTAGATATGAATATATTTTACCAAATATACTTTTTGGAAAATCTTTTTTTACTGAAAAATTTGGTGCTGTAGATTTTAAATCAGATACTTCATATAAAAACTACGAGATTGATAAACATATAACTTCTCTTATTAACGATATCACTTGGAGTCCTGCTAGCTATATTAACCAAAAAGGATTTATTAATACCTTAGTGGGTATGGTTAAAAATACAAATTATGAGGCTAGAAACACTACTGATCACAAAACTGAGGGCATCGTAAATGAACTTAGCGGCGTTTTAAGTTTCAAAAGCGCTTTGCCAATGAAAAAAGAAAGCTCTAAATATTCTAATATTTTTTCACCAAATTTTATGCTCAGGTATGCCCCAGGCCATATGAAAGACTTAAGTGGAGATAATGTAACTTTTAAATATCCTGATTTATATGCAACTAATAAAACTTCGGTAATTGAGGATGGTTTAAATGCAATTTTAGGTTTTGAATTTCAAGTAAACGAAAAAGTCAAAGATGGAACAAATAAAGAAAAATTATCTATATCGATGGGACAGGTTTTTAGTCCTGAAAGAAATAAAGACATGCCAAGTAAAACTTCACTAGATCAAAAAATGTCTGATGTAGTTGGAGAAATAGATTACAACTTTTCAAAAATAGGCAAAATTAATTACAAGTTCTCTCTTGATCACAACTTTAATGAACTTAATTATAATGAAATTTCAACTAGTCTAAATTTTGGAAAAGTTGCTTTTAACATAGATTATTTAGAAGAACAAAACCATATTGGTAATGAACATTATGTGAACACTGGAATCAGTCTAGATTTTAATGATAGCAATAAATTGAAATTTGAAACAAAAAAGAACTTCAAAACAGATAGCACAGAACTTTATGACATTAGTTATCAATATTTAAATGATTGCTTAACCGCAGGCCTAGTTTATAGAAGGGAATTTTACGAAGATAGCGATATAGAATCAAAAGATAGTTTAATGTTTACAATTACTTTTGTGCCATTTACTGGAGTAAGAACACCTCTTGTAAACCCATGATTAATATAAAAAATACAATTTCTGCTATTATAATATTATTCTTTTGTTTAGTAGAAAGTAATGCGCTAATTAAAGATTCTTTATTCGCAACTGTTGGTAATAAGGCCATAACTCGTTCTGATATTGTAAATGAAATTAAGACAATTTTAATTCTAAATGGTCAAAATTTTTCTCAAGATTATGCACAACAAATAGAATCGGCAGCAATACAATCAACTATTAAAAGAAACATAAAACAAATTGAAATTGAGAAATACAATTATTTAAAATTCAATCATGCTGATCTTAATAACGAATTAAACCAACTGGCTAGTAACATTAATGTGAATTTAGATACGCTAAAAAATACATTTATAGCTAATGGAATTAATTTTTCAGACGTAAACAATCAAATTCGAACGGAACTGCTATGGAACAGTTTGATATTTAATTTATATAAGGACAGATTATCGATTAATATAAATGAAATAGATGAGCAATTAAAATTAATTCAAAATAAAAAAGAAATGGAAGAATATTTAATTTCAGAAATCATAATTAAACCCATTTCAAAGGACAAATTACAGTCAAAAATTAAAGAAATAAAAAACAAAATTAGTATTGAAGGTTTTGAAAAAGTTGCCATTAATTTAAGTATTTCAGAAACGGCCTTAAAAGGTGGAGATTTAGGATGGATTAGTGAAAATGTTATTTCTGAAACATTTAGATCCAAAATAATTAACACTCCTGTAGGACATATTTCAGCACCTATTATTTTACCACAAGGTATATTGTTCTTTAAGCTAAGAGATAAAAGAAAGTTAAAGAAATTTGTAAATTTGGAAGATGCAAAAAATCAATTAGTAAATGCAGAAAAAACGAAAATACTTAAAATGCATTCATTATCACATTATGAAAATCTAAAAAAATCAATATCAATACAGTATTATTAAATGACCAAGCCTATAGCAATAATTGCTGGGGAACCAAACAGTATCTCTTCTGAAATTATTTTTAAAAGTTGGAAATTGAGAAAACGATATATTCACAAACCTTTAATAATAATTGGAAGTATTCAACTATTAAATTTACAAAAAAAAAGATTAAAATATCGCATCGAAATTAAAAAAATTAAAAATAATTTCAACACAAAATGTTTAAATAAAAATGTACTCTCAGTATATGACGTCAAATACAAGCAAAAAAAACCTTTTCAAAGAATATCAAGTAAATCAAACAGATATATTTTTGAGTGCTTTAATATTGCAACAAATCTCGTTAAAAATAAAAAAATTCTAGGTTTTATAAATTGTCCTATTTCTAAGGAATCTTTATTTAAAAATAAACATCAAGGCATTACAGAATTTCTTTCAAAAAAAGCTGGCCTAGAAGGTAATGAAGTAATGCTGATTTATAATAAAAAATTATCCGTATCACCTTTAACAACACATATACCTCTAAGACATGTGAGCAACAAAATAAATAAATTTGAAATTATGAAAAAAATAAAAATTATAAATAATTTTTACAAAAAAATTTTCAACAAAAATCCTAATATTGCCGTTCTAGGTTTAAACCCACATAATTTCTCTTCAACAAAAAAATCAGAAGAAAAAGAAATTATATTTCCTGCTATAAAATCTGCTAATAAAATAAGAATTAAAGTAATAGGACCAATCCCGCCTGATACAAGTTTTATGCTATTTAAACAGCATAAATTCGATGTCATACTTGGAATGTATCACGATCAAGTCCTCGCTCCATTTAAAGCTTTATTTAAATATGACGCAATAAATATTACTTTGGGACTTCCTTATATTAGAATCTCACCAGATCACGGTGTTGCAGAAAATATAGCTGGTAAGAAAATTGCCAATCCCAATAGTTTAATTGAGTCAATTAAATTTTTCAATTATATAAAATAATTGATGAATTTTTTTAAGGTAGCAAAAAAAAGTTTAGGGCAAAATTTTTTAATAGATCAAAATATTATTAATAAAATTATTAAAATTGGAAATATTGAGGAAAGCAAAACAGTGCTAGAAATAGGACCGGGCTATGGAAGTTTAACAAAAAAAATTGCAAGCATGAAACCAAATAAAATATTTGCAGTTGAAAAAGACAAAAAATTGGTTTCTTTTTTGAAAAAAAATTTTAAAGATTTTAGCAATATAAAAATAATTGATAACGATATTCTTAATTTCATTAAAAATAAAAATTTAGGCCAAAACATTATTGTATTCGGTAATCTTCCATATAATATTTCGACCCAAATATTGGCCTCACTTGTGTTGCTTAAAAAATGGCCACCTTGGTATAAAATTTTAATTTTCATGTTTCAAAAAGAAGTAGCTAATAGAATCCTTGCAAAAGAAAAATCTAAAGATTTTGGTAGATTGTCAATTCTATGTAACTGGAGACTTGAAATAAAAAAACACTTCCATGTATCAAAAAATTGTTTTTCTCCTAAACCTAAAATTAATTCGACAGTTTTGTCATTCAAACCAAAAAAAAATAATGAGTTTAATATAAAAAATCCTAAACACCTAGAAACAGTAACAAGAGTACTATTTTCAGGTAGGAGAAAAATGATTAATAAAAATTTTTTAAAATTATTTAGGTATGATAATTCTGTAGCTAAAGAACTAAATTTAAATCTAAATCAAAGACCGGAAGAATTGAGCAATGAAATGTTTTATAGAATTGCAATAAAATATGAAAAATTATTTAATTAGTTCTTCTACTTTTTTTGCAATTTGATCTAAATTTTGTTTTTGACTAACTCCTTTTTTTTCAGACATCATTATATTAAATATTCTATTATAGCATATTTCTAAATCATCATTTACCACTACATAATTATATTCAGGCCAATGAGAAATTTCTTCATTAAATTTATCCATTCTGTGTTTAATTAATTTTTTTTGCCCTTCGTGACGATTTAGTAATCTTTCTTTTAACACTTGAATATTTGGAGGAAGAATAAAAAATGTCACTAATGATAAATATTTATTCTTTTTTAACTGCTGTGTACCCTGCCAATCAATATCGAATAATACATCTTTGCCTTGTGACAAAAATTTTAACACTGGTTCTTTAAGAGTTCCATAATAATTGTTAAAAATTTTTGCAAATTCAAAAAAACTTTTAGTTTTAATTAATGAATTAAAGTCTTTCTCATTAACAAAGTAATAATCTTTTCCATTTATTTCGTTGAGCCTTGGTTTTCTTGTGGTATGAGAAATTGAAATTGCGAAGTTTGTGTTATTTTCCACAAGCTTTCTTGTCAAAGTTGTTTTACCTACCCCGGATGGGGAAGACAATACAAACATCATACCTCTTTTATTTACAGACATTTTTAAAAATTGATTGGACTGATGTTTGTTTAAATCTCAAAAAAACTTTTTTTATGCTGCTTTTTTCTCAATAAATTTTATAGCGTCACCAACGGTAAGAATTTTTTCCGCTTCACTATCGGAAATTTCGGAACCAAACTCTTCTTCAAAAGCCATTACCAATTCAACAGTATCTAAACTATCTGCACCAAGATCATCAATAAAACTTGCTTCATCAGTAACTTTTGCCTCTTCAACTCCCAAATGATCGGCAACCATTTTTTTAACTTTGGTTGAAACATCTTCTGTCATTTATAATTCCTTAATTTAGGTTATTAGATCTTAATAAATTATTAATTGATTTTGTCAAGACATATACATACCACCGTTAATATGCAATGTTTCGCCAGTTATATATGATGCTTGGTCTGAGGACAAGAAAGCTACACAGCTGGATACGTCCTCACCCGTCCCGAGTTTCCCCATAGGTATTCTTGTTATTAAGTTCAATTTGACTTTTTCTGCAATATTCGTTGTCATGTCTGAGACTATAAAACCGGGAGATACACAATTAACTGTTATGTTTTTTTTGGCATATTCAATAGCAAGACTTTTTGACATACCAATTATACCTGCTTTTGAGGCTGCATAGTTTGACTGACCTATATTTCCAGTATGCCCTACGATAGATGTAATATTTACAACTCTGCCGAATTTATTTTTAAGCATTTTTTTTATCGAATGTTTGGTTAGCAAAAAAGTAGAGGTTAAATTTATATCAATTACTTTCTTCCATTCCTCATCCTTCATTCTTAAAGATAAGTTATCAATGTTCATTCCTGCATTATTAATTAGAATATCCAATCCACCTAATTCTAAAGTAATATTATCAATAAACTCCCCAATTTTTAAATGATCTGACATATCAAATCTTTTAACTCTAACATTGGGATATTTTTTTTTTATTAATTCTAACTTTTCAACCTTTGTTCCAGTGCCAAAAACATTACCTCCCAGAGAAACAAATTTTTTGACAAGTTCATTACCAATGCCTCCGCTCGCACCTGTTATTAAAATATTTTTATTTTTAAAACTAATCATTTTTTAATATTATCAACAGAATTAATATTTGATACTTTAACATCTCTATTTATTTTTTTTACTAAAGCAGAAAGCACTTTACCAGGACCAATTTCAATAAAATCTGTAACTCCTTTTTTTATCATATAATTTACACTTTCTCTCCACCTAACCCTGGATGTAATTTGATTAACTAATAAAGGTTTAATGATATTTACGTCATCTTCTTCTTTTGCGGTAACGTTACTAATAATACCAGGTTTTGGATTTAAAAAATCAGTGTTTTCAATTTTATCTATCATTCTTTGTGAAGCTTGTTGCATTAAAGAACTGTGAAAAGGTGCACTCACTGGCAACAGAATTCCTTTTTTTCTTTTTTTTTTCAAATTTTCACTAAGAATTTCAATAACTGTCTTTGTTCCACTAACAACAATTTGACCATCACTGTTGTCATTTGCTATTTCGCATATTCCTTTTTTTTTCAACAAACTAATTTCTTTTTCAACTTCATTCATCCTCATACCTAGCACAGCAATCATAGCACCTTGGCCTGGTGGCACAGACTCCTGCATAGCTTTACCCCTTTCATGCAACAAGTATGCTGCTCTTTCTATAGTCAATGATCCTGCGCAAACTAGCGCCGTATATTCTCCTAAAGAATGGCCAGCAAAAAATCTTGACTCGTTTAGATTTAAATCAAAATGTTGTTTCAAAACATTAAATATAGAGACTCCTATAGTCATAATAGCCGGTTGAGTATTTTGCGTAAGTATTAATTCTTTTTCAGGTCCATTTAATATTATCTTCGATAGAGCAAAACCTAAAGTTTTGTCAACTGTTTTGAAAACTGCTTTTACTGAGTCAAATCTTTCATAAAAATCAGACCCCATACCAACATATTGGGATCCCTGACCTGGAAATAAAATTGCACGCATATAAAATATTAAAAATATAATATAATTAAATTTTAGCAGTTGTATATTGAAAATTTTAATAGTATAAATCGCCAACTTCTACCAAAAAAATGGTGGATTATTCGAAAATATATCGAGTTAGTCAGAGAAATATGTGATGAATTATTACGAACACACACTTATAACAAAGGAAGATTTGCCAGAAAGTCAAAGCAAAGAACTACTTGATAAATATAAAAATATTATAAATAAAAATTTAGGAAAAGTTCTTAAAACGGAAACGTGGGGATTGAGAACTCTCGCTCATAGGATAAAGAATAATAAAAAAGGTTTTTATTTTCACATAAAATTTGAAGGAGTTGGAAAAACAATTAAAGAACTGGAAAGAGCAGAGAATATAGACGGAGCGTTACTTAGATATTTAACTGTGAAAGTAAAAGAGCATGATCTTGATACAAATTACTTTGAAAAATAAAAAATTTCAAAAACACTAGAAAAAGATGAAAAAAAAAATAAGAAATAAATCAAAGAACAGAACTTCGGCACATTCAAAATTAAGCTTGTTTCAAAAACCCGAAATGAAACTTTTTAGACGCTGTCCATTATCTGAAAAAGGTGCTCCGTCAGTTGATTATAAAAATATTAAATTATTAAAGAAATATATTTCTGAAAGTGAAAGAATTTTACCTTCAAGAATTACTTCTGTGTCGCATAAAAAACAAAAAGAACTTTCTAAGGCAATAAAAAGAGCTAGATTATTAGCTTTATTATAATAACACCATGAACGTAGTATTGTTAGAAAATATAAAAAATATTGGAAAGATAGGCGATGTTGTTGACGTGAAAAGAGGACATGGACGTAACTTTTTAATAAAATATGGCAAAGCACTAAAAGCTTCTAAAGAAAATATAGATTTGGTAAATAGAAAAAAAACTGAACTTAATGAAAAGAACCTTAAACTAAAAAAAAGCGCAAAAAAAATTTATGATATTATTAATCATACAAATTATAAGTTTTCTAAAAGAGCAAAAGAAAACAACGAGTTATATGGGTCAATAAAGCCAATGGAACTATCTAAAGCCATCAATAATTTAAAAAAAATAGAAATAAAACCTTCACAAATTGATTTGGGTAAAGAAATTAATAAAATTGGCTCTTATGAAACAAAAATTGATTTGCACGCAGAAATTCAAGCAAAGATTCATATTGAGGTTGTAAAAGAAGAAGACAAAACTTAAATCTAAGTACTATTTTTTTCCACAGAAAAATATTCTCGTGTATAACTTTGAGGTTTTTTTAATTATACATATAGTATTAAATAACTAAAAATAATAATGACTTCACAACCTTTAAAAATATTTCAAAATTCTCAAAAACAAATGCCTTGCAATATTGAAGCAGAACAAGCTCTTATTGGCTCAATTTTGGTATCAAATGATATTTATGATGAGATAGCATCAATAGTTGATAGCCAAAAATTTTTTGATCCCATACATGTAAAAATTTTCGATACTATTGAAAAACTAATATCAAAAGGTCTTTTGGCTAATCCTATTACATTAAAAAATTATTTTGAGAATAATGAGGGTTTGAAGGAGCTAGGAGGACAAGAATACCTGATAAAAATAACTAAATTTTCAACTACCTCGGTAAAACAAACCGTTGATTATGCAAATATTATTCATGAAATGCATGTACGAAGAGAACTAATTAAGATTTCAGAATCGGTTTTAAACAAAGCTTCCAATGATAATGAAGTAACTTCTTCCGGAGAACAAATAATCGAAGATGCAGAAAAATCATTATTTGATTTAGCGGAAAGAGGCCATTTTAATCAATCATTTTTGAAATTTGAAAAAGCTCTCACACAAACAATTGAAATGGCCAAAAAAGCTTTCAAAAATGAAGAAGGTATAGTCGGAATCCCCACAGGGTTAAGTGAATTAGATTCCAGATTAGGAGGTTTACATAAACAAGATTTAATAATTATTGCAGGAAGGCCTTCTATGGGAAAAACTGCCTTAGCAACTAATATTGCTTTTCATGCAGCAAAAAATATAGAAAAAAATGGACTGAAGTCTACGGTAGCTTTTTTTTCGTTAGAAATGTCCTCAGAACAACTTTCAACAAGAATACTTTCAGAGCAATCAAGAATAAGATCTAATGATATTAGAAGAGGAAAGGTAACAGAGAAGGAAATGGAACAGTTTATAGAAACATCTAAAAATATTTTTGATTTACCGCTATACATTGATGAGACACCTGCCATCACTATTTCCGCCATTAGCAATCGATCAAGAAGAATTAAAAGACTGTTTGGATTAGACTTAATCGTGGTCGACTACATTCAGTTAATGAGAGCTGGCAGTAGAAGATATGATGGAAGAGTTCAAGAAATTTCAGAAATAACTCAAGGATTAAAGGCATTAGCAAAAGAACTGAATGTGCCTGTTTTGGCTTTATCACAGCTTTCCCGTCAAGTTGAACAAAGAGATAATAAAAAACCACAATTATCTGATTTAAGAGAATCAGGCTCTATTGAGCAAGATGCAGATGTTGTAATGTTTGTTTATCGAGAAGCTTATTATCTTGAAAATAAAGAACCCACTTTAGGATCGATCGAACACGCAGAATGGCAACAAAAAATGGATGAAATATCTCACTTAGCAGATATTATGATTGGAAAACAAAGACATGGACCAACAGGAAATATTAAAGTCGAATTTGAGGCTATGTATACAAAATTTAAAGATCTAGAAAATAAATAGCTTTAACATTTCGATGATTGAAAAAATATACAAAAATTCAATAATTGAAAAACCTAAATCTACTTTATTAGTTCTTATTATTTTATTATTAAGTTTCGGATATTTTACAAAAGACTTTCAACTAGATGCATCATCAGACACTTTGCTTCTAGAAAATGATCCTGACTTGAAATATCTGAGGGAAGTAAACACTAAATACGGTTCAAAAGATTTTCTAGTCCTTACCTACACTCCAAAAGACAATTTATTAGCACTGAATACAATTAAAAACCTCACAGATTTAAAAAATGATTTATTAAATTTAAGCTGGGCAAATAATGTAATAACTATTTTAGATGTACCTCTACTAAAAAATAATGACGATTCACTGGTAGAAAGAATTAAAAATTTTAAAACTTTATCTAGTGAAGGAGTAGATAAAAAAAGGGGTTTTGAAGAAATTATTAATAGTCCAATTTATAAGGAATTTATAATAAGCAAGGATGGCAAGACTAGCGGAATACTAGTCTACATAAAGATTGATAAGAAATTATCTGATCTAATAAGAACTAAAAATAAATATTTAGATAAAAAAGATAAAGGACAATCAACCTTTGAAGATAAAAAAGAATATAAAAAATTTCTAAAAGAATATGACAATTACAAAAAATTATATAATAAAAAAAATCATCAAAATATAAATGAAATTAGAACAATCATAGAAAAATACAAAGATACTGCCAAAATTCATTTGGGAGGCATCCCTATGATCGCTGATGATATGATGACCTATATAAAAAATGATATAATAGTATTTGGAGCTGGAGTGTTTCTCTTTATTGTTTGTACACTTTGGTTTGTTTTTAGAAATTTTTTATGGGTATTGATTCCCCTTTTAAGTTGTTTTTTCTCAGTTCTTATTATGGTTGGTTTGTTAGGATTGGTAGGTTGGAAAGTTACTGTAATATCTTCAAATTTTATAGCTCTAATGCTTATTCTAACTATGGCCATGAACATCCATATGAGCGTCAGATATTTACAATTTAAAAAAGAAAATCCAAATATTTCAAATAATGAAGCCATACTCTGGACTTCAGGAAAAATGTTCTGGCCAATATTATACACGGCACTGACAACCATTTGTGCTTTTTTATCACTTATATTTAGTGACATTAAACCTATTATTGATTTTGGATGGATGATGACCGTAGGTCTATTGGTTTCTTTAACTATAACTTTTACTTTGTTACCTGCAATTTTGAATATTTTGAGTAAAGAAAATACAAATTATAAAGATGAGAAAAAATCAATAATTACTTCTTTCTTAAGCAAAGTTGCGCAAAAAAACACTAAAACTATTTTTGCTTCAGTTCTGCTTATCATAATTATTAGTATTGTTGGTATTGCAAAGCTTGAAGTCGAAAACAGCTTTATAAATTATTTTGATAAAAAAACCGAAATCTACAAAGGTATGAAATTAATTGATGATGAGCTTGGAGGAACAACTCCTCTTGATGTAATAGTTAAATTTCCAGATAAAGGGAAAGCAGAAAAAACGGATGATGATTTTGATAGTTGGAACGATGAAGAGAAAGATGAAGCAAAATATTGGTTTACAAGAAATAAGATAAATAGAATTATTAAAGTTCATGACTATTTAGATAATTTGCAAGAAGTAGGTAAAGTTATATCTTTTGCTTCTATGGTAAGAGTTGCAGAGAATTTATATGATGAAAAAGAGTTGCAAGGATTAGAGTTGGGTGTCTTATATACCAAATTACCCGATTCAATTAAAAAAGAAATAATTGATCCATATATATCAATAAAAAATAATGAAGCTAGAATTAGTTTAAGAATTTTAGATTCAAAAGAAAATCTTCGTAGAAATGAATTAATTAATAAAATTAACTATGATTTGGAAAATCAGTTAGGTTTAAATCGAGAAGAATTCAAACTAGCAGGCGTTCTTATTCTCTTTAATAACCTTTTGCAAAGCTTATTTAAATCCCAAATATTAACTCTAGGTATAGTAATGGCCGGTATAACAATGATGTTCATAATACTATTTAGAAATATTACTTTATCGTTAATCGGTGTCGTCCCTAATTTTATGGCAGCCTTTCTAATTCTAGGCATTATTGGTTTACTTGAAATACCTTTGGACATGATGACAATTACCATCGCTGCTATAACAATAGGGATAGCCGTAGATAATAGCATCCATTACATCTATAGATTTAAAGAAGAGTTTAAAAAAATTAATAACTATAATCAAACTCTTGAAAAATGCCATGATACTGTAGGGGTAGCTATTTTAAATACTTCTATAACAATTGTTTTTGGTTTTTCAATACTTGTATTATCCAATTTTATACCAACTATTTATTTTGGTGTTTTTACTGGCATCGCAATGCTTTTGGCAATGATTTCTGTTCTAACTCTATTGCCTAAATTAATCTTGATAGTAAAGCCTTTTGGAAATGAATAGCGCGATAGAATTCATACAAAATAATATCTTTGCATTTGATCTTATAGTTTTTCTAACAATTATTTACTCTATGGCACAATGTGCCGCAAAAGGATTTACGTTAAGCTTATTTTCTTTTTCAAAATGGTTAATTGCTTTGGTCATTACAATATATTTAGTCCCAAAATTAAATCCTTGGGTACAAGATTATATAGAAATTAGTTATTATTCTGATATTGGTTTAGGGATTTTTATATTTATAGTATCACTTTTTCTCATAATTAATTTAGGTAGACTTATTAGTAGCAGATTAAAGTGGTCTGGTCTGGGTGGGGTGGATAGAACTTTTGGTTCAATTTTTGGAATTTTCAAAGGAGGTCTAATTTGTGTATGTGTTTTCACTTTAGTGAACTGGTTTTATCCACATCAAAAATGGACTATAGCAACTAAAGACACCATTTCATTCCAACGCATATATGAAATAAGTGAAATTATAGTTGAAAAATTTCCAGATCGGGAAGATTACTATAAAACAAAAGAAAAAATAGAAGAAATTTAAAATGAATAGACTTAAAGAAGAGTGCGGAGTTTTTGGTATTTTTGACAATAAAGACGCTGCCGCTTTAACGGTCCTGGGATTACACTCTTTACAGCATAGAGGCCAAGAAGGTTGCGGCATTCTTACATTTGATGGAAAAAACTTTTATTCTGAAAGAAGACTTGGATTAGTAGGAGATAATTTTACCAGAGGAAAAGTTTTAGAAAAATTACCAGGAAATTATGCCATTGGTCATAATCGTTATTCAACAGCAGGAAATAATTTAATTAAAAATGTGCAACCTTTCTTTGCTGACCTTCATTCTGGAGGAATCGCTATTGCTCATAATGGAAATTTATGTAATGCCATTCACCTCAGAAAGGAGTTGGTTAAAAATGGGTCAATTTTTCAAACAACATCTGACACTGAAACTATAGTTCAACTAATTGCAAAATCAAAAAGATCAAAAACGATTGATAAAATAATTGATGCACTTTTTCAAATACAGGGAGGCTACGCGTTAACAATTTTAACAAACAAACAGTTAATTGGAATTAGAGACCCGCATGGAATACGTCCGTTAGTTATTGGCAAACTTAAAAATTCTTACGTTTTGGCCTCAGAAACTTGTGCTCTTGACATAATTGAAGCTAAATTTGTTAGAGAAGTTGATAATGGAGAAATAGTTGTCATAACAAAAAACGGTTTAGAAAGTATAAAACCATTTCCTAAAATAAGAGAACGTCCTTGCATTTTTGAATATATATATTTTTCAAGACCGGACAGTATAATAAAAAATATTAGTGTATATGAGTACAGAAAAAAATTGGGAGTTGAATTAGCAAAAGAATCACATTTAGATTCAGATTTAATTGTTCCGGTTCCGGACTCAGGTGTTCCTTCTACAATTGGATATTCTGAAGAAATAAAAAAAAATATCGAATTAGGAATTATTAGAAATCACTATGTTGGAAGAACTTTTATAGAACCAACTCAACAAATAAGAAACTTGGGGGTTAAACTTAAACATAGTGTTAATAAAACTCTTATTAAAAATAAATCTTTAATTTTAATTGATGACTCCTTAGTTAGAGGAACTACATCAGTAAAAATTATAAAAATGCTTTATGATGCCGGTGCAAAAGAAGTTCATATGAGAATTGCATCTCCGCCTATGAAATACCCAGATTACTATGGAGTGGACACACCAAATAAAGATGAATTGCTAGCCTCAAAGTTTGATATAGAAGGAATGAGAAAAATTATTAACGCAAAAACACTACAATTTTTATCGATTGAAGGCTTATATAAGTCTATGGGATATGAAAAAAGAAATTCATCTTATCCTCAGTTCGCTGATCATTGTTTCACTGGTGATTATCCAGTTAAACCTATTGATGCAGATGACAAAAATTTTATAGAAAATCAATTGTCGTTTATGTCATCAAAATCTTAAAAATAAAAATAATATTAATTTAATTAAATCCTAATATTCGAGATTTTCCAGTTAATATATATAACGAACCATCGCTTATTATTGGAGCAGCCGTGATTTGGTCACCAATTTTTTTGAAATATTCAACCTCTCCCGAAACTGCAGAACATACAATTAAATATCCATTTAAACTCACTGCATAAATTTTTCCAGAACCCATAACAAAACCTGTTATTTCTGTCATTTGTTTTTTCTTTTTTAAAATTTTTAAAATATTTGTCGACCAAATTACTTTTCCTGACTCTCTATTTAAATTAACGAAATATCCATTATCTGATACTAAAAAAACATTATTGCCATCTATAATTGGAGTATTTTTTGATCCAATATCTTCTTTCCAATTACGATAACCATTATTTAAATTATAGGAAAAAATTGATGATGATGTGGCAAAAATAATATCATCGTCAATTATTGTAATATTTGATGATTCAAAAAAATCAGTATTATTAACAAACATAGAATCTATTGTATTTAAGGACCAATAAATTTTTCCATTATTTGCCTTTACTTTTAATAAATCGCCAGTAGAACTAAGCGCAACCAGATCTCCTTCTTTTGAAATGGCTAAAGCTAAAAAGTATTGTGTTTTTATAAAAGATCTTATTGAACGAATATCCCAAATTTTAAAACCTTCTTCTATATCGAAACAAAGTAATCTATTATCTTGATTAATTATATAAATTTTATCTTCAAAAATTTTTATATTAGATTTTAGTGGAATGCCGTGGTTTTTTATCCAAATAAGTTTACCGGTTTCTAAATTAATTGCATAAATAAATCCAATGTTGTCAGCAACATAAATATTATTATTGTAAATAGAGAATGTTAAATTTTTATATATTTTTTTGTATATTTTTTTGTAAATATTTTTTTTCCAATTAACTTTTCCTTTTTGATCAATACTATAAATACTACCAATGTTATCAGAAAAAATAATATTGTGCTCAAAAGTTATTGGAGATGAACTGATTTTTGATATTGAAAATTTATTTTTACCAATTTTCTTTTTAAGAAAATTATTATCAATGTTAGATAAATAAATATTTCCAAGAAAATTTTGTAAATTTAAACCTGGCATTTTCCAAGAAGAATTTTTTCTTGGTTTGGTTAAAATAACATTTTTTGTAGCAAATATTTCTTTTGAATAAATATTTTTTTTGGAATAAATTTTTTTAACATCAAGCCTTTTCTTTGCTTCTTTTTCTAACTCAAAAATTCTTTTTTTTCTCTTTTCATCTCCACTCCAAATTCCAGTTTTATTATCGAAAGAACAATTTACAAATAAAGTAAACATTAATAATAAAACTAAATATTTTATTTTTTTAATCATTTACGATTAACATTATTTGAGATGTAGCTTGCTTATACAAATCTTTATGTAAATCTTTCAAAGATAAGACTCGAATATAAAATTCTTTAGCTTTAAAATATTCCTTCTTAGAAAAAAAATAATCTCCAAGCAGCAAAAGAGCGTGTGGTTTCCATAATGTTTCCGTGTTTATTAACGGGTTCACTGCTTCTAACAATTCTGATTCACTCACAAAATTCGATTGAAATAAAGCTTTTTTAAAAATTATTAAATTCCTAACTTCTTTTTCGAATTTATTATTTTTTAATACTTGATCAAATAAATCCAGTAATTCATTTTGCTCTATTATCAAACTTTCATTCAATATTAAAAAAAGAGATAAAGTCGAATAAGTACTATCATTAGCGAAAATTATTGTTTTTAAAATATTTTTTGCTTTATTTCTATCACCATTCTCTGAGTAAACTTTTGCTTCTATATAACTCTCCGCTAAAAGTATTTTCTTCTTTTCTTTAACTTCAAAATAATAACTAATAGAGACAATAGCAATTACCAAAATCAATACAGTCGAAAAAATTAAAACTTTATTTTCTTCATAAAACTTTCCCAGTTTTGACTTTTTTGTGACATCATATTGAGTTTCGAATGAATTTTTGTCCATTTAAAAAATTATTTTAAAATTTGTAAACATTTTTAGAAGATGGAAATCTTCTGTGTTTTACATCACTACAATAATTCTTGACACTTTTTTCTATGATTTTATTTACGTTAGAGTATTTTTTAACAAATCTTGGACAAAAATTACTTAACCCTATCATATCATCACTAACGAGTATTTGCCCATCACAAAACCTAGATGCACCTATACCTATTGTTGGCACAGAAACATTATTTGTAATTTTTTTTGCCAAGCTCTCTACCACGCATTCAATTACTATTGCAAAAACACCGGAATTTGAAAGTGACATAGCGTCTTGTAAAATTTGTTTTTTTTGAATTGAACTTTTACCTTTTAATTTATAAAAACTTGAAAACTGGGGCAATAATCCAATATGACCCATAACTGGAATTCCTTTCTTTGTGAGGTATTTAATTATATTAGCTATTTTTTTCCCACCTTCCAACTTAACTGCATCGCATTTAGTAGATTTCATTACCTTTTTTACATTTTTATATGCAATAAATTTATTTGGATATGTTCTGTAAGGCATATCAAAAACTACTAGACTTCTCTTAGCAGAACTTTTGACTGCTTTTGCATGAAGAATCATAGTTTCAATTTTAATTCCCTTAGTTGTTTTCATTCCATATAAAACCATACCAACTGAATCGCCAACCAAAATTATATCACAATACTTGTCAATAATTTCAGCCATAGGTTTTGAATATGCAGTTAAGCAAGTAATGGGTTCTTTCCCTTTTTTTTTTAAAATATTTTTAATTGTTATCCCTTGCATTTTCGGGTATCAATTTATCAAATTTTTTTTTGATTTCTGCCTTTTTTGGACAAAAAGATTTACAAACCAGATTAAATTTTTTTATCAGTTCTTTTGCTTCATTATAATCTGATTGTTTAATTTTAAGAAGAGTAAGCATATAAATAGCTTCATCATTTTGTGGATTCAATAAAAGAACATTACTCAAATTAATTTCCTGTTCTTGGTCATTGTCATTTTCATTAAAAATTTTGGCCAGATATAAATATGATTTTTCACTTTGAGGATTAAATACTATATCTTTTTCAAAGAAAATTTTAGATTTATTAAATTCTTTTTGATTAAAAAGTATTTTTCCTTTATCAAAGTAATTGGACTTGGCGGCAGATCCACCTGAGATAAAAAATAAATATATTATCAAAACTCTTACCAGAAAATAAATTTTCTTCATAATTTAAACTTTAAATTTTTGATCATATTTACATTATGTATCATACCTTGGAAAAGTTAAAGGATTTTGCTATCCCTTTGCAATAAATATAAATTTCTTTTGATTCTTTTCTGCTAGACAAAGGTTTATATTTAACAACTTTTTTAAAGTATTTATTAGCCCTTTTGTGAATTTCCATAAATATAGATCCCATAAATAATTTAGATAAAAAAACACCATCTTGACGTAAAATTTTCTGTGCTAAATCCATTCCTCTTAAACAAAGTTCACCCGTTTTATAAGAATCAAGATTTTTGTTCCCAGAGGTATTAGTAGCCATATCGGATATAACAACATCAATTTTTTTATTAAAATAAGGGTAAATTTCTTTATAAATTTCGTGATCTAATAAATCTCTTTTTAAAAAGTTAACCTTGTTAACACTTTCCATGGTCTTGATATCTACTGCTAGAATTTTCCCTTTGATTATTTTTTTTGCTGCCACTTGCGCCCAACCTCCAGGACTAGATCCCAAATCCAACAAGCATGTATTTTGGTTGAGAAATTTAAATTTTTGATCCATCTCTATTAATTTAAATGCTGATCTAGATCTATAACCATGATTTTTAGATTGTTTAAAGTATTGATCTTTATGTCTTTTAATTAACCAATTTTTTGAAATTCTATTTTTTTTCAATTAATAATTATTAGTAAGTATTACAGTACATCTTCTGTCTCATCTTCTTCATGTTTAGAAATTAAAGATTTTTTGTTTAAATATTTATAATGAAAAAAACTTACTGGAATTAATAAAATATAAATTAAACCACTAACAAACAAAATTTCAAAAGTATAAAAAATTAGAAGACTTACATAAACTCCAATTCCTAGTAATAAAAAAATAGCTAATTTTCTTGGAATTAATATTCTTTTTAAGGAATAAGTAGGTACTTTACTTACCATTAAAATCGACGTTACTAATATTACTATAGAACTCAAAACTGTGTAATTTCCAAATTTAAGAAAACCACTTAGACTTAATATAAGTGGTAATAAAACCAGACCAGCTGCTGCAGGCGATGGTACTCCTTCAAAAAAATTTATTTTCCATGATTCGTTTTCCTCAATAACCGTTAAGTTAAATCTTGCTAAACGTAGAGCGCAACATACAGCATAAATTAAAACAAACATCCATCCCAATTTTCCAATTTCGTTCAAAGTCCAAAAATACATTATAAAACTCGGTGCTACACCAAAACTAATAACATCTGTTAGAGAGTCCAATTCCTTCCCAACCTTCGATGTACCTTTGATTAGTCGAGCAACTCTTCCGTCAAGAGTATCAAGAATTGCTGCAAATGCTATTGCGACTATTGCTATAGCATAATTTGTATCTAATGCAAATTTTATTGAACTTAATCCTAAACAAACTCCAAAAATAGTTAGCGTATTTGGAAGAAGTGATTTTGGATTTCTTTTTGGAATAAGTTTAAATTCTTTTTTATTTTCAAACATGTTTTTATTTTTTTATTGCTAACAAAGTTTCTCCAGCAACAGCATTTTGGCCCCTACGAACCAACAGATTATAATTTTCAAAATATAAATCTACTTTGCTACCAAATCTAATGATTCCAAAGCTATCTCCCTGATTAATTGTATCACCTTTTTTAACATCACAAACTATTCTTCTTGCAATCATGCCAGCTATCTGTACCACAATTATCTCCACACCATCTGAATTCTTTAGTAGAAGATAATTTCTTTCATTGTCTTCACTGGCTTTATCAAGTGTGGCGTTTATATATTTTCCCGGTTTATAAAATATTTCAGTAACTGTACCAGTGTAAGGAGCTCTATTTACGTGACAACAAAATATATCCATAAATATACTAACTCTTGTATATTTTTTTCCTTCCAAACCTAACTCCTTTGGTCCGTGTGTTTCAATAATTTGTGTTATTTTTCCATCTGCAGGACTAATTAGATAGTTTTCATCATTAATTGAAAATCTTTCAGGATCTCTAAAAAAATAATAAACCCACATACTTATGACAAGACCTATTAACCCCAAAATTTTAGAAATTAGCAAAAGTATAAATGTAGCTGCAGCAGCTATAGCTACAAACCTATAGCCTTCCCTATGAAGTTTCTGAACTATAAAATTAAACATTTTTTTTATATGTTTTGTAATTTCAAGCTAATATGTATATTTAATAATTTTATTCAATTAATAATAAATAGGAATAATGGCCAAAATTAAAGTAAAAAATCCAGTTGTTGAGATGGATGGTGATGAAATGACCAGAATAATATGGAATTTCATTAAAAAAAAACTAATTCTTCCATACATCGACATTGATATTAAGTACTATGATCTGAGTTTAAAAACCCGAGATGAAACCTCTGATCAAATTACAATTGATAGTGCGAATGCTATAAAAAAAATTGGTGTGGGAATTAAATGCGCAACAATTACACCTGACGAAAATCGCGTCAAAGAATTTAAATTAAAAAAAATGTGGAAATCTCCAAATGGAACAATTAGAAATATTTTGGGTGGTACTGTTTTTCGCGAACCAATTATTTGTAAAAATATACCCAAATTAGTTCCTAGTTGGACAAATCCTATTGTTATTGGAAGACACGCATTTGGAGATCAATATAGAGCAACAGATTTCAAAGTTCCAGGAAAGGGCAAATTAGAAATCAAATGGACGTCTGAAGATGGAAAAGAAAAAAAAGAATTTGAAGTATTTAACTTTAGCGGGCCCGGTGTTGCTCTATCCATGTACAATTTAGATCAATCTATTAAAGATTTCGCAAGAGCAAGTATGAATTATGGGTTGAATAGAAAATGGCCAGTTTATTTTTCTACCAAAAACACAATTCTAAAAAATTACGACGGTAGATTTAAGGACTTATTTCAAGAAGTTTATGAAAAAGAATTTAAAAAAAAATTTGATGAAGCAAAAATTACTTATGAACATAGACTCATTGATGACATGGTGGCCTGTGCAATAAAATGGAATGGCAATTATATATGGGCATGTAAAAATTATGACGGAGATGTTCAATCAGATACAATTGCTCAAGGATTTGGATCTCTGGGATTAATGACGAGCGTTTTAATGACACCAGACGGAAAAACTATAGAATCTGAAGCAGCGCATGGAACGGTAACCAGACATTATCGAAAACATCTACAAGGTAAAGAAACTTCAACGAACCCGATTGCTTCCATATTTGCTTGGACACGTGGTTTAGCACACAGAGGTAAACTCGATGAAAACATAGAATTAATAAAATTTTCTAATGTTTTAGAAAAAGTTTGTATTAGTGCTGTTGAAAAGGGTCACATGACTAAGGATTTATCAACTTTAATAAATAAAAATTTTAAGCACTTAACGACAAATCAATTTTTAGAATTATTAGATAAAAACCTAAAAGAAACTCTTAATTAAATTTTCGCTAATATTGCCTGGTATGACTTTTGTATTTTCTCACTCCGATTTCCGCCTGCTTGAGCAAAATCATTTCTTCCTCCACCACCTGTTCCACCAATAACAGATGATCCTAGTTTAACCAATTCAACAGCATTGTATTTTTTTGTCAAACTGCTAGTAACACCCACAGCAATTCCAATCTTATTATCTATGATTGTGTAGGCAATAACTATGCCTTCTTTTAAATCTCTTTTTCCTTGATCAATCAAAGATCTTAGTTCTTTAGATGGAAAATTTTTTACAACTTGAAATCTTACATTGATCCCTTTAATGGATTCATCCTTGATTTGATTTTTGGTTTTATCTTTTAAAATAAATTTAATTTTTATTTGTTCTAGTTGCTTATTTAATTTTTTAATTTTCTCATTGTCCGGAAGAGTATCCACAACGATAGGTTTTTGTCCCAAATTTTTTATTTCTCCTTCTAAACCTTTTATTTTATCCAATGTAATTTTGTGTAAATTATCAGAAGCTTGCTGCTTCTCTTTTAAATAATTTGCAAGTTGCCTAGACCTCAAAGCTTCAACACGTCTAACTCCAGCAGCAATAGCTGATTGACTAATAATTTTAAAATTACCAATTTCAGAAGTGTTTTTGACATGAGTTCCTCCACAAAGTTCTGTTGAAAAATATTTGTCCTTGTCTATTCCCATTGAAAGAACCCTAACTTCATCTCCATATTTTTCTCCAAAAAGAGCTAAAGCCCCATTGTTTACAGCCTCTTGTGGTGTCATCAGCCTAGTTCTTACTTTACTACTACTTTTCACCATTTTATTTACATAGTTTTCTATTTTTTTAACTTCATCCTCTTGAATTGATTTTGTGTGACTAAAATCAAATCTTAATCTATCTGGTCCAACGAACGACCCTTTTTGAATTACATGCTTTCCCAAAGTTCGTCTTAATGCCTCATGTAGTAAATGAGTTGCTGAATGACATGCTCTTATGTTGGTTCTTCTTTCTCTTTCAATGGATAGATTTATCGTATCTTTAACCTTTATTTTTCCAGAAATTAATTTGCCATGATGAACGTATAAATCTCCAAGTTTTTTTTGAGTATCGATAACTTGAAAATTTGATTTACTATTTGAAATATAGCCCGTATCTCCAACCTGTCCACCGGACTCTCCATAAAATGGAGTCTGATTAGTAACTAAATCCCCTTTATCACCTTCATTGATTTCTTCTACTTCTTTCCCTTTTTTTATTATAGATAAAACAATGCCTTCCGATTGATCATGTTCATAACCTAAAAATTCGGTTCCTCCTATCTTTTCTTTCAAGGAAAACCAAATCTTATCAACTGCTTCATCACCAGATCCTTTCCAAGCTAATTTGTTAGCTTTTTTCCTTTCGGTCATTGCTTTATCAAAGCCTGGTACATCAATGTTTATTTTTTTGTTTTTAAGAATATCCTGCGTTAAATCTAATGGAAATCCGTAAGTATCATAAAGCTTGAAAGCCAAATCTCCGGGCAACAGATTATTTTTAACCTTAATTAAATTATCATTCAAAATTTTCATTCCTCTCGCAAGTAAGATTGAAAATTTTTCTTCTTCCGTTTTTAATATCTCGGTAATCAAAGATTCGGCTCTTATTAATTCTGGATATGAATCCGACATTTCGTGAATTAATGTTGGAACAATTTTATAAAAAATTGGTTCTTTACTACCTATAGTATGTGAATGTCTCATTCCTCGTCTCATAATCCTTCTCAAAACATAACCTCTCCCTTCATTTGAAGGTAAAACTCCCTCTGCTATAAGAAATACACTAGCACGAAGATGATCTGATATAACTCTATGGCTAGCTATATTATCTTTAGTTATTTTTGTTTTGGTTAATTCAGATGAAACTTTAATCAAAGTTTTGAAATGATCAGTTTCATAATTATCATGAGTGCCTTGAAGCAAAGCTGAAATCCTTTCTAAACCCATTCCCGTATCTACAGAAGGTTTAGGTAGATTGATCCTTTTCTTTTTTGAAATTTGTTCAAATTGCATAAATACAAGATTCCATATTTCGATAAATCGATTTCCATCTTGATCTTTGCTGCCGGGAGGACCACCCTTTAAATGTTCTCCGTGATCGTAAAATATCTCAGAACAAGGACCACATGGCCCTAATTCACCCATCGACCAAAAATTATCACTTGTAGAAATTTTATAAATTTTGTTTTCTGAAAGACCAGCTATTTTTTTCCATAAATCAAAAGCCTCTTTATCCTCAGAAAAGACACTTACGCTGAGCTTATCTTTTGGTATTGCAAATTCTTTAGTAATTAAATTCCATGCTAATTCAATCGCAACATCTTTGAAATAATCTCCAAAAGAAAAATTTCCTAACATTTCGAAAAATGTATGATGTATTGGCGTATAACCTACATTTTCCAGATCATTATGTTTACCACCAGCTCTCACGCATTTTTGAGAAGTGGTAGCTCTTTTGTAGTCTCGTTTTTCAAGACCGGTAAAAACATTTTTAAATTGAACCATACCAGAGTTAGTAAACATCAAGGTGGGATCGTTGTTAGGTACTAAATTACTAGAATCCACGATTTGGTGATCTCTTGTTGAAAAATAGTCCAAGAACAATTTTCTTACATCTTTTAATGTTTTTTTGACCATCTATCTAATAAATACAGTTTTTTAGTATGATGTCCAGACAGGAAGAAAGGCGCTTATTTAAAGCGCCTTTCCTAAGAGAGCGAGAATTAAAATATTTTAATTTTTTTTATCAGTTTCTGTTTTTTCAACGATTTGGTTTCCATCGATTTTCTTAGAAATTAAGCCAGCTTTTGTTCTAATTGACATTTCGATTTCTGCAGCCACTTTAGGATTTTTTTCAAGGAAAATTTTTGCATTTTCACGGCCTTGTCCAATTTTTTCCCCTTTATATGCATACCATGCGCCTGACTTCTCAACTATGTCAGCTTTTGAACCCAAGTCAATTAATTCACCAGACTTACTAATACCCTTTCCATACATCAAATCGAATTCTACAACTTTGAATGGAGGCGAAACTTTATTTTTAACTACTTTGACTCTTGTTGAATTACCAACAATTTGTTCTTTTTCTTTAATGGCCCCTATTCTTCTGATATCCATTCTAACTGAAGAATAGAACTTCAAAGCATTACCTCCCGATGTTGTTTCAGGATTACCAAACATAATTCCAATTTTCATTCTTATTTGGTTAATAAATATAACCATAGTATTGGTTTTTGCTATTGAACTTGTTAACTTTCTAAGAGCTTGGCTCATTAATCTTGCTTGCAAACCAACATGGTGATCTCCCATCTCACCTTCCAACTCTGCTCTTGGTGTTAAGGCTGCAACAGAATCAACAACTAAAACTGACATGGATCCAGATTTTATTAGTGTGTCAGCTATTTCTAGAGCTTGTTCGCCAGTATCCGGTTGAGATATTAAAAGTTCCTCAGTTTTAACACCTAATTTTTTAGCATAAACTGGATCTAAAGCATGTTCAGCATCAACGAATCCGCAAATTCCGCCAGTTTTTTGAGCTTCAGCCACTACTTGCAAGGCTAAAGTTGTTTTTCCAGATCCCTCTGGACCATAAATTTCTATAACCCTCCCTTTTGGTAAACCTCCGATTCCGAGAGCTAAATCTAAACTTAAAGATCCTGTTGAAATAGACTCAATATCTAGAGCGGCTTTTTGACCAAGCTTCATTATTGAACCTTTTCCGAAATTCTCATCTATTTGGTTAATTGCTGCTTCTAAAGCTTTGTTTTTTTCTTTATTTTCAGTTTCTTGATTTTTGCTTGATTTTACTATTTTCAAGTTATTTTTAGTCATAATTTCCCTTTTTTTAAAAAATTTAGTCAACGAATCATAGATCTAAATGTACACATTTTGTTCTTTTTATCAATAGTAAATAAAATCCTTAAAAATCAGCATTTTTTTAGTAATTAGTAAAATTTTATTGTTTCAAATTTAACTGCTTTGCCGTAAGTCGACCCACTGCCGATAAAAGACTAAATTGAGATACAAGAAAATCCTTTTCCGAGGTAGCTAAATTTATTCTAGAATCTAACAAAATGGTACGAGATTGAATAACATCAAGAGTAGTTCTGCTATTTCCTCCAGATTCATATTCCAATGTTATTCCTTCATTTGCTATTTCAGCTGCCTTGACTTGAGATTTAATTGATTTCAATACACTTTTAGATGTTTGATAGTTGGACCAAGCATTAGCTACAGCTGTGCTTGTTGCTTTTTTACTATCTTGAAGCAGAAGATCATATTTATTTTCTAATTCTTTTGCCTTTCTTAAGCTAGATAAATTGCTTCCCCCAGAATATAAAGGCCATGTAGCCGTAGCTTTTAATGTTTGTTGAGTTCTTTCTTGTACAGTTGAACTTAAATCATCCTGTTTAGCTATCTTATAAGATAAAGTTGCAGATGGTATTAAATCCGATTTAGCTATTATAACATTTTGTTTCGATTTTTCATACTCTAGCATTGCAATTTTTAAATCTGGATTCTCATAGTCGGATATTTTGTAGGCTTCGGTTAAAGATTTTGGCAACTTAAATTTTGTAAATTGTATTTCTTGAATATTTTCAATCAATTTTTTACCAATAATTTTTTCAAAATTTGCTTTGTTAGTTATTAAGTCATTTTGAGCAGAGATTAATTTTGCTTCTGCTCCCGCTAACGATGCTTCAGACTGTGCTAAATCGGTTAAATTTATTTCACCTTTTTCAAGTCTATCTCTATCAGTTTCTACCTGCCTTTCTAACAAATCAATATTTATTCTGTTAATATCAACTTCTTTTTGACTGAGTAATAAATTGGCATGAACTTCTACAGCTGATAACAAAATCTCTTGTTCAATTTTTTGAAGTTTAAATTTTGCTAAACTGTACTCATATTTCTGCTTTTTGAAATTTGCAATGCCACCAAAACCTTGAAAAATTTTTTGTTCAATAAGTAATGATTGTTCGGAAGGTTTAAAATTTGACTCACTTCCTTTGGTATTATCTTGTTCGCTAACATACCCAGAAATAGTAACACTTGGCTTAAATTCGCTTAAGGCTTCTTGTTTATCCTCATTAGTTGCCCGAACATTAGCTCTTTCTGCATTTAATTTAGGATTATTTAAATAAGCTGAATTTAAGGAATCCAACAATGTGTTTGCTTCGGATTCATTAAAACTGAGTGAAAATATTACAATTAATAAAATTTTAAAAAAACATTTCATTTATAATCTAAATAGTATTTTTTTTATTTCATAATTTTTTTTCAATCTTCCGTTCTTTTTATTTTTTTTTATCAAGAGGATGATTGACGCCATCTTTATCAACAATATCTTTCAAATCAAATGAGTTAACATTTTCCAAACAAGCTACATTAATTGTACGCATATGGGGATTGGTACGCGGTTTATGATGAGTATAAATCCCACAAATTGAACAAAAATAATGTTCGGCTGTCTTAGTGTGAAATTGATATGACCTAAGTAACTCTTTGCCTTTAACTACCTTGAGATCATTAGAGTCGATAACTGTCATTACAGAACTATGTCTCTTACAAAATGAACAATTGCATCTAATAAGATTTTTTAAACCATTTGGTAAAGACGCTTCAATTTCAACTCCACCACAGTGACAGGTTAGTTTTCTCATTTATTTTATTTTTTAATTTAAATTCTTTAGCACGGTTTTCATATTGTAGTAATAGTTATCCACACCATTACCAAATCTAGTTTCTATGTTCATGGTTTGATTCAGTTTAGATTCTTTTTTGGACTCAAAATACAACCTATTAGACATTTTTCCACATCTTGCTATGAATTCTCTTACACTATATATTAGAACAAAAAGAGAACATTATGAAATTATTACTACCATTTTATTTACACAAGGTTGGAGCTGGCTTTCCTTCTCCAGCAACAGATTACGTGGAAGATGACATCGATCTTAATGACCATTTGATAAAAAATATACCATCCACATTTCTGATTAGAGTGCAGGGAAAATCTATGAACACTGTTGGAATTCATGATGGTGATCTTTTGGTGGTAGACAGAAGTTTAAACCCAAAAAATTTTTCCACTGTAATTGCTAATGTTAATGAAGAATTAGTTGTAAAAAATTTCCTAAAGGAAAAAAATCGATCTTTTTTAATTTCTGGAACAAAAAAATTAAAAGACAAAATTAATTTAACTGAAAATCCAGAAATTTTTATTTGGGGTGTAGTAACTTATGTAATCCATGCTTTATAGCAAAAATAAGATAGCTCTAGTAGATTGCAACTCATTTTATGTTTCTTGTGAAAGATTATTTGATCCATCAATAATTAAAAAACCTGTTATCGTATTATCAAATAATGATGGATGTGTTATTTCTCGATCAGCAGAAGCTAAGGCTTTGGATATTAAAATGGGAGAACCATATTTTAAAGTAAAAAAAATAGTAAAAAAAAATGACGTAAAAGTTTTTTCATCAAATTATTCACTATACGGAGATATATCGAGAAGAGTTATGAAAGTTTTAAAACAATTTTCACCACACATAGAAATTTATTCAATTGACGAAGCGTTTTTAGATTTATCTTCAATTAAAAATGAAGGTTTGCTTGAACATGGTAATAAAATTAGAAAAACTGTTTTGAAATGGACAGGAATAGCAACTAGCATTGGCATTGCAACAACAAAAACTTTAAGCAAAGTGGCAAACCATATTGCAAAAAAAGACATGTCAGGAGTTGTTAATTTAATTGACACAAAACAAATAGATAAAATTCTTTCAGAAATTAAAATAAATAATATTTGGGGAATAGGACGTCAATTAACTAAATTTTATATTAATAATGGAATAAATACAGCGTATGAACTTAAAAATATATCTAATAGTTGGATTAAAAAAAATACGAATGTTTTGGGAGTACGCACAGTAATGGAATTAAAAGGATTATCTTGTATTTCTTTAGAAACCAATTATGAAAAAAGAAAAAATTGTTGTGTATCAAGATCATTTGGAAGAAAAGTTACAAAATTAGAAGAACTGAGTGAGTCTCTGACAACACATTGTCTTAATGCGGCAGAAAAAATCAGATTGGATAATCAAACAACAAGAAGAATAACTGTTTTTGTTAGAACAAGTCTTTTTCAAAAAGATAAAAATTATTATGCAAATTCGAAAGATATAGATTTGCCAATTAGAACAAACGATAGTATCGAGTTGGTTAAACAGGCTCTAATTGCACTAAAGTACATATACAAAAAGGGATACAAATATCAGAAAGTTGGGATAATTCTTTCAGGACTAAATGATGTTAACATTTATAAAAAAAATTTATTTGCATCAATAAATAACGAAGAGAAAAGAATAAAGTTAATGAAAGCAATTGACTATACGAATATTAAATATGGTCGTCACACTTTAAGCATTGCGCAAGCTGGATTGAAAAAAAAGTGGAATATTAAAAGACAACACTCTTCTAAAATTAATACAGCATGTTTTGATTCTCTACCTATTGTTAAGATTACTTAAAACATCAATATTATCGATATTTTCTAAAGAATTATTTAATGCTTCAATATTTTCTCTAGAAGAAATCATAAAAATTGAAAATAAAAAAATAAAAATAATAAAAACAGGAAATAAAGTGACGATAGACAGATTGCTGGAAATAAAAAATAAATAAAAAATCAAAAATAATATAGAGCGAACTATTACAGATCCTCTAAAAACTGCAATAATAGATAAGGAATGTATTAAAAGGTTAAAAAAATTCATTTGGGATGGATAAAAATATCTTTTACCTTTAATTGAAGGAATCGACATTCGATTAGAAATAGTTTTTGTTACTGATCCAGAAAAACTACTCCAAATACAAGCTTCCTTGACTAATTTCGTAGCTGATTCCTTTGGCAAACAACTATAATTTCCAAATTTGATAAGTTTGCCTGTAAACAAGTATGCCAAAATTTTGTGACTTTCATATAGCAGTTTAAACAAAAGGCCCTCAGAACGTTTTATTCGATCAGCAGTAATTGTTTTTAGAGGGTTTTCATTAGATTTATTATAGAGTAAATTAAGCTCTTCTGGCCTATCTTCCCCATCTCCATCCATCGGGATCGCATAATCAAAATCTTCTTTTTCAGTTAAAAATTTTAATCCGGCAGCAACACACCTTGCGTGTCCTCGTTTTTTTTTCATATTTATGATTCGGATTGATTTTATATTGCTAAAGTTTAATTCGGTTATTGGTTTCTTTTGAGTCGAAGCATCATTTATAATTAAAACAAACACTTCCGCATTCCATTTAGCAATTTGCAAATCAATGTTTTGTAAAAGTTTGAATACTGATTTCCAGTCATTATAAATAGGTATTAAAATAACAAATTTTTTCATCTTTTTCCAAACATACAAATATCATTGAAAGGTTCGATTTGATATAAAACCCCAGCACAATTATTTATTTCATTAAAACCTTGAATCAAGATTGTTCCTATATTTGATTTGTTTTCTAGTTTCGTTTTCCATCTTGGTCTTGATTCAAGATGATAGGACAGGTTACCTGCATACCATCTTCCATTTATCCATCCGGAGCCAACCACTATTTCAATTTTATTTGAAAAATTGTTATCCCATTGAGTTTGAACTATTTGTGAAATTTTTTTACCTGGATAGTCCGTTCTTTTGTTCGTTTGAGTAGAAGAAATCAAATAATAGGCCGCTGGAAAAAAAATAAACAAAAATAAAAATATCAAAAAGAAATTCTTAAATTTTTCCAAGTTAATTTTTGTTTGGAATATATAAACAAAAAACACTCCTACGAATAAGTAAAAGGAAGTCATCCACATCGTTCTAATTCTTGCTCCTGTAATAAAAGACGTAAGAAGCATTAAAATTACAGGTACGATAACAATTGAAATCAAAAATAAAAGTTTTTTATCTCCATAATTCATTTTTATTTTAAAGTTCGTAACAATAAAGAAAAACATAATAAAAAAGGGCACAAGTATTCCAATCTGCTTTCCTAAAAATATTACTGGATAAAATATATGATCTAAAAATTTGACATCTTCAAATCCTGATAACGGATCATTAACTGATCTAAATATGGCATTGTGAATGGTAGTATAATTATTATCTGCTAACCAAATTAAATGAGGTAAAAGTAATATAAAGAAACTGATTAAAGTTATTAGGTATTTAGGATTAAATTTTTTATTTTTAATTATAATATAGATAAAAAATAAACTTAGTGCGAGCAGTAAATAAATTGATAAATAAAAAGATAATATTCCCAGAGCAGCAAAAATTCCAAATAAAACCCAGCTGACATTATCGTTTTGCTTTATTGCTTTCCAGCAATAAAAAACTGTAGCTGCCCAAAAAGGCAATTGACAGACGTATACATCAAATTCAGGAGTAGTAAAATTATAAAAATAAATCCCCTCTAATAATAATACAGATATCAAACTGTGAATTCGATTTTGAAAAAAATCCTCTGAAAATTTAAAAATAATAATGAAACTTGATACAACAAATAATTGACTAAGAAAATAATATGCCCAGTCTTGGTTGCCAAATATTTGATAAAAAAATTCAGGAAACCAAGCGCTAAGAGGTGGATGCTTATCATACCCCAAATGTAATTCATGACCCCAAGCCAAAGCTTCTATGGTATCTAAAGGCAGATTGGTATTTGAAAGACTGGGAATTAAAGTCCAAATAATAAGATGGGCACATAAAAAAAGTGCTAATATTTTGTTAACATTATTTTTTTCAATTCGCATATCAAGAATTTATACAAGTTTATGTCCCTTGACACCTGTAAAAACGTAAATATACTGGCCGGCCGATCTTAAACAAATTGATAATTAAACAAGATGGCAAAAAAATATATTCCTAGTGAAAAAGAAAAGTATATGTGCGCAAAACAAAGAGCATATTTTAAAAGAAGATTAATGGAATGGAAAAATGAGATTGTAAAATTTAATAGTAAAAATTTGTATTTCAAAGAAGTTGACCACGAAATTTCTTCACCTGACATAATTGATCAAGCTTCTTCACAAACTGAAAAAACAGTCGAAATGCGCACGCTGAATAGACAAATAAAACTTTTATCAAAAATTGATAAAGCTATTAAGAAAATTCATAATAATACTTACGGTTACTGTGAAGAAACGGGTGAACCAATTGGCATAAAAAGGTTGGTTGCAAGACCTATTGCTACATTATCGATTGAAGCTCAAGAAAAACATGAGAAAAATGAAAAAATATTTGCTGATATTTAAATTAAATTATTGGTATTTTTTCTTCAGTATTTAAACAATTATAACCTCTAATCACTGCTAGCCTAGAGCCAACTTTTTCATACCAACTGACTAAAAATTTATAATTATTTCTTAAATCAATTCTATCTGGCATGTGCCAATCATGTCTGGCTATCCATGGAAACAGAGCAATATCTGCAATTGAATACTCCTCTCCAGCAATGTAATTATTTTTTTTAAGTTGGTTATTTAATGCAGTATATACACCAAGAGCACCTTTATAAAATCTCTCTTCACTGTACAAACTTTTGCCTGGGTTAAAATGAGAAAAATGATGAAGTTGACCCAAAATTGGACCAACATTACTTATTTGGAACATCAACCACTCAAAAATTCTTATTTCATTTTTTTTTGGAAGAAATTGATTACTCTTTCTAGCTAAATAAATAAGTATTGCTCCTGATTCAATTAAAACCAAATCTTTTTCATGATCAATGATTGCTGGAATTTTTCCGTAGGGATTAATCTTAAGGAATTCTGGTTTAAACTGTTCCTTTTTGCCTAAATTGATTGACGTTATTTTATATTTAATTTTAGTTTCTTCGAGCATGATAGAGATTTTTCTACCATTCGGAGTTGGCGAATAAAATAATTCTATCATAAAATTTTATTTAACTTTTACACCTAGTCTTTCGTGCATATCTTTTGAAGTGGTGGTAAATTCAAATCTGTATTTTTCATTTGGCCTTGCTAATTTAAAGCACGCCCTTGCTGCAAGAGCCCCTTCATGAAAACCTGACAAAATTAATTTAAGCTTACCTGGATATGAACAAATATCTCCTATTGCAAAAATGCCTTTTTTATTTGTCTGAAAATTTTCTGTATTTACCGGTATTGTTTTTTTTTCTAAATTTAATCCCCATTCAGCAATAGGACCAAGTTTCATTATTAATCCAAAAAAACCAAGAACGCAATCAGTTGGGATTTTTTCAGTTTTACCATCTTCACTCTTAATAATTATCGCGTTTATCTTATTTTCTCCTTCGATTGAATTAATTTGGAATGATGTTTTTATTTTTAACTTACCTTCTTTTTCTAATTTTCTTGTCACATTAGCGCTATGTTCGGTTCCCCTAAATTCACTTCTTCTGTGAACTAGTGTTACTTCAGAAATTTTTGATAATTCAATAGCCCAGTCTAAGGCTGAATCTCCTCCACCAAAAATACAAACTTTTTTATTTTTGAAATAATTTTTATCCTTAACCGAATAAAAAACACCATTGTTTTCGAATTTTTCTATACCCTTAATTAAAAATTTTCTTGGTTCGAAAGAACCAACTCCGCCCGCAATAATAATATTTGGGGCTAAAAAAAAATTTTTCTTACTTGTTGTGATTTTCCAGTTGTTTTCTTCTTTAGAGACCGCCTGAACTCTTTCGCTCAAATGAAAGTTTATCTTAAAAGGTTTAATTTGTTCTAACAAATTTTTTGTTAAGCTTTCTCCAGTACATGCAGGTATAGCTGGAATATCGTAAATAGGCTTATCAGGATATAGTTCTATACATTGGCCTCCTATTTTATCCAAATTATCTACCACTTCTGCTTTGAGTCCAATTAAGCCTGATTGCTGTGCGGCAAACAAGCCCACTGGCCCCGCGCCAATTATCAAAACATCTGTTCTAATCATAATTGAATTATGCTTGCTTTGATGGCATTTTTACGACCAAACCATCTAATTCATCCGTTGCTGTAATTTGACAAGCTAATCTACTAAATTTTTTCGGTTCAAAAGCCATGTCGAGCATATCTTGTTCTGCATTTTCTTTTTTTTGTAATTTTTCAAACCATTTTTCATCAACATAAACATGACAAGTTGCACAAGCGCAAGCTCCTCCACAATCAGCATCAATACCAGGAATATTATTTTGAAGAGCTCCTTCCATAACGGTTGATTCTTTTGAAACTTCAATCGTATGTGATTTTCCACTACATTCGATATAAGTTATTTTTGGCATGGTTTGGTTATCTAGATATACGCTAAATAAAATAATGCAATAGATAAAACTATGTGTTTTAATAGTTTGTAGGATATTTTCTTATGGCGACAAAATACCAACAAACTTATCAAAGATCCATAAATGATGTTGAAGGGTTTTGGTCTGAGGTAGCAAATGATGTGTTTTGGTACAAAAAACCTTCAAAAATTTTAAATTCTGACAATCCTCCTTTTTACAAGTGGTTTCAGGATGGAACTACAAACACATGTTACAATGCAGTTGACCTGCATGTTAAAAATGGAAAAGGTGAAAAGATAGCTATTATCTACGACAGCCCAATTACAAATTCACAAAAAAAAATAACTTATAATCAATTAAAGGATCAAGTCTCAACCTTTGCCGGAGCTTTGGTAAATCAAGGAATAAAAAAAGGAGACAGAGTCATAATTTACATGCCGATGATTCCCGAAGCCGTAATCGCCATGCTTGGATGCGCAAGAATTGGCGCAATCCATTCCGTGGTTTTCGGTGGTTTTGCCTCAAATGAGCTTGCTAGTAGAATTGATGACTCCAAGGCAAAAATTATTTTATCTGCCTCTTGTGGTTATGAACCAGGACGAACAATAGAATATAAACCACTGCTTAAGAAGGCAATTGAATTAGCAAAACATAAGCCAGAAAAATGTATTATCTATCAAAGAAAAGATTTTAAAGCCGATTTAGAAAAAAATGAAATCGATTGGAATGAATTTATAAAAAATGCAACACCTGTTGAATGTGTTGAAATGAACGCTAATGACTATGCTTATATTCTTTATACTTCTGGAACAACAGGTGTTCCCAAAGGAATTGTCAGAGATGTTGGTGGACATATAGTAGCTCTAAAATGGACAATGAAAAACATCTACAACATTAACCCGGATGATGTGTGGTGGTCCGCTAGTGATATAGGATGGATAGTTGGTCATTCGTATATTGTTTATGGTCCACTTTTTCATGGATGCACAACCGTACTATTTGAAGGGAAACCGGTTGGTACTCCTGATGCTGGAGTGTTTTGGAGAATTATTTCTGAACATAAAGTCAAATCGCTTTTCACAGCACCTACTGCATTTCGAGCTATTAAAAAAGAAGATCCTAATGGAGAATTTTTCAAAAAATATAACTTATCATATTTTGAATTTTTATTCCTTGCTGGTGAAAGAGCTGACCCCGATACACTTAAATGGGCAGAATCCTTACTAAAAGTACCCGTGATTGACCACTGGTGGCAAACCGAAACCAGTTGGGCCATTAGTGCTAACTGCACAGGATTAGAACTTTTAAAAACAAAATATGGATCAGCTTGTAAACCGGTTCCTGGTTATGATGTAAGAATATTAAAAAGTGATGGTAAAGAAGCTAAACCAAATGAAATGGGTGATGTGGTTGTTAAACTACCTCTTCCTCCAGGTACCTTTCCAACTCTTTGGAACGCTGATAAAAAATATAAAGAAACTTATATGTCAAGCTATCCTGGCTACTATCAAACTTATGATGCGGGACATATTGATGAGGATGGTTATGTTTGGATTATGTCACGAACGGATGACATCATTAATGTTGCAGGTCATAGATTATCAACGGGCGCCATGGAAGAAGTTTTAGCAGAACATAAAGATGTTGCGGAGTGCGCTGTCTTAGGAATTGCAGATAAATTAAAAGGACAATTACCGATTGGTTTATTAACGCTTAAAGCCGGTGTTACTAAAAAACATGAAGATATTTCAAAAGAATGTGTTCAAATGATCAGAGAAAAAGTAGGTCCCGTTGCAGCTTTTAAAACCGCTATCGTTATAAAAAGACTACCTAAGACAAGATCAGGCAAAATATTAAGAGGAACGGTTAGAAAAATCGCAGATAATAAACCTTATAAAATGCCTGCAACTATTGACGATCCTGCAATTTTAGATGAAATTAAGTCCGATCTAAAAAAACATCATATTTTAAAATGAGGGGAGCATGAAAAAAAATTTGTATTTCTAATTTGTTTATCATTTATAAGTTCTACATTTGCGGGAAAGAAACTTTGCTTAATTAAAATCTTAGCGGTTTACCATTAGCTTTTTCAATAAGCTTGCCGTCCCAAACAATTGCTTTTCCATTAACAATTGTTCCTAAAGGAAAACCTTTTACTTCATAGCCATCAAATGGAGTCCAGCCACATTTACTTGCAATCCAATCATTTTTAATAACTTTTTTCATATTCATATCCACAATAGTTAAATCGGCATCAAAACCTTCCTTGATCTGACCTTTATTTTTTATTCCAAAAATTCTAGATGGATTTTCACAAACTAATTTTACGAATTGATTTAAAGTTAATTTATTATTGTTTACATGATTAAGCATAAGAGGAACAAGTGTTTGAACTCCAAGCATTCCTGATGGAGTTTGAGGGTATTCTTTCTTTTTGTTTTCTAAACTATGAGGGGCATGATCTGAACCAATCATATCTGCTACGTCATCTTTTATTGCTTTCCAAAGCATATCTTGGTGTTTCTTTTCTCTAATTGGAGGGTTCATTTGTGAAAGCGAACCAAGCTTTTTGTAACACTCAGGTGCAGTTAAAGTTAGGTGTTGAGGCGTAACTTCAAAACTTACATTTCCTTTGTATCTTGATAAAAATTCTACTTCTTCTTTTGTGCTAACATGTAAAACATGTATTTTTTTCTTATAGCGTTCTGCAATTTTTACCACTCTTCTAGTTGATGACATTGCACACTCTTCATTTCTCCAAAAAGGGTGGGAGCTGACTTCTCCTTTTTTTATGAATTTCTTTCTAAGATTAAGAATGTCTTCGTCTTCTGAATGGATAGAAACGATTTTAGAACTATTTGAAATAACCTTTTCCATGTCTTTTTCATCTTTTACTAAGAGGTTTCCTGTGGAAGAGCCTGCAAATAGTTTAACTCCACAACATCCTTCAAGATCATTTAATTCTTTTAAATCGTCTATGTTATGTGGAGTTGCTCCAAAATAAAATGCATAGTTACAAAACATTCTATTTTTAGCCAAGCTAAGTTTTTTATTAAATTCCGTTTGATTAGATGTGGGTGGATTGGTATTAGGCATTTCAAAAACGGAAGTTACACCGCCTAAAACTGCAGCTTTACTTCCTGATTCTAAATCTTCGACGTCTGTCGAGCCTGGTTCTCTAAAATGAACCTGAGTATCTATTATACCAGGCAAAACAATTAGATTGGTAACGTCTAAAGTTTTTTGATCTGAAGAAGTCTGAATTTTACTGATACTTTTTATAATTCCGTCAGAAATACCAATATCGGTGGTTTTTAATTGCCCATCAATAAAACATTTGCCATTTTTTAAGATAAAGTCAAAAGAAGAAGGCATTCTCGAACTATTTAATATATTATAGATTCAAAACTTGCAAATATGGAAAAAGACGAAGTCATAACTCTCGAAGATAGAGGGTTTATAGAAGTAAACGGACCAGAAGCTAAAGATTTTTTACAAAATATAGTCACCAACGACATAGAAAAGGCAACCAACAACTCAACAATATTTTCTTTGATTCTAACTCCTCAAGGTAAATATTTGTTTGAATTTTTTGTTTTAAAATTAAATGTTGGCTATCTACTAGAATGTGAAAAAAAATCAACTGCAGAAATTATAAAACTTTTAAAATTTTATAAATTAAGATCAAAAGTTGATTTTACCGATTTAAGTGAAAAATACGTAGCTGCAGTAATCTCTCTAGAAAAATTTAAAGAAATAAATGGATCTAACTTATCAAAAGGCAGTACAACAAGCTACCGAGAAGATCCAGTTTATGTTGATCCAAGAAATGACAAGCTGGGAGCAAAAATAATATCAAAACTTGAAAATATTCACCTTACAATTAAAAATTTAAATTTAAAAATTTCTGATAAAAAAAATTACTACAATAAAAGTTTTGAACTAGGTATTCCGCAAATTAACCTAAATAAATTAAAGGACAAAATTTTTGGTATTGAAAATAATTTAGATGAACTGAACGGTATTGATTTTAAAAAGGGGTGTTATATTGGTCAGGAGAATACTTCGAGAATTAAACTGAGAAATAAATTAAGAAGGAGAATTTTTCCTATTCAAAAAATTTCTGGAGAAATTTCTGAAAACGATGTTATTAGATATAAAAATAATGATATTGGAAAAATTTTGATTGATAAGCCATATCCGTTTGCCCTAGTTAAGGTTGTGGAGCCAGACCTAAAAGAATACGCTAATACTGAACTTATGTGTAGCAAGTCAAAAGTTAAAATATTAAAACCTGAATGGATTTAAATATGGTGCGGCTAGAGAGACTCGAACTCTCACTGAGAAACCTCACTTGGCCCTCAACCAAGCCTGTCTACCAATTCCAGCATAGCCGCATATGCGTCAGAATAAATGAATGACAATTTACCTTCAAGTTGATAGATTTTATCTATGGAATTAAATGCTAAAATAAAAGCCAACATAAAAAGGGAAACCGATCCAATTTATGAAAAGGTTTCTAGAGTTATTCCGCAAATTGAATGGGCTTTTCATGCTCCATTGATTCATAAAATTAACATGTTAAAAAAAGAAAAAAATGCAGTCATATTGGCACATAATTATCAAACGCCAGAAATTTTTCATGGAATTGCAGACATAGCTACAGATTCACTCGCTTTGGCCGTAGAGGCGGAGAAAACAGACGCTAATATTATCGTATTATGTGGAGTTCATTTTATGGCTGAAACTGCAAAATTAATGAATCCAAATAAAAAAATTTTGTTACCAGACATGAACGCTGGATGTTCATTGGCTTCATCGATTACAGGAAAAGATGTAAAACTACTTAAAGAAAAATATCCAGGAGTACCCGTTGTAACTTATGTAAATACCTCTGCTGAAGTTAAAGCTGAATCGGATATCTGCTGCACATCAGCTAATGCAGTCAGAGTTGTTGAATCATTGGGTGTTGATAAAGTTATATTTTTACCCGATCAGTATTTAGCAAAATACATTTCAACAAAAACAAAAGTTCAAATTATATCTTGGGTTGGTACCTGTGTTGTTCATGAAAAATTTAGCGCTCAAGAAATTAAAGATATTAAGAAACAAAATCCTGAAATTGTAATTCTTTCTCACCCAGAATGTTCACCAGAAGTTATTGCGGCTTCTGACTACACTGGCTCAACTTCAGGCATGAGTACATTTGTTAATCAAAACCAACCCAAAAAAGTAATGTTGGTTACTGAATGTTCGATGAGTGATAACGTTCAAGTTCAAAATCCAAATGTTCAATTTATTAAACCTTGTAATTTATGCCCGTATATGAAAAAAATTAGCTTACCCAAAGTATTGGAATGTCTTGAAAACGAAACTAATGAAATTCTTATACCTGAAATAATATCTCGAAGAGCTAGAAAGGCTGTTGAACGTATGATTGCCGTAGGTCGTGTTCACTAAAACGTGATAAAAAAAAATCTAGTAAAACAAGCTATGTCAGAAGATTTGAAACCTTTTGGAGATATCACCACTAAACTCATCAAAAATAATAAAAAAATTAAAGGAAAAATTATCTCAAGTCAAAACTGTGTGATTGGAGGAATAAATTTTGCAAAAGAAGCTTTTAAATATTCAGATAAAAAAGTTAGTTTTAAAACAAAAATAAAAGATGGAAGAAAAATAAATAAAGGAAAAATTGTAGCTACTGTGTATGGTAAAGCCAAAGGAATTCTAAGAAGTGAAAGAGTAGCTCTCAATTTTCTAAGTCTAATTTCAGGAGTAGCAACTACAACAAAAAAATTCGTTGATAAAGTGAAAGAAGAACCTTGTAAAATCTGTTGCACCAGAAAAACAGCAGTAAATTTAAGATCAATACAAAAATACGGAGTTAAATTAGGTGGTGGAGTTAACCACAGATTTAATCTTAGTGATGAAATTTTAATAAAAGACAATCACATCGCTGTAGACGGAAATATTCGTGAATTGGTCAAAAGAGCTATAAAAAATAAAAAAGGAAAAAAAATTACTGTAGAAGTAGATAATCTTAGTCAACTAAAAAAAATTTTAGGCTTAAAATTTGATAGAATATTATTTGATAATATGAGTCATAAAAATCTTAGAAAAGGAGTCCAATCATCAAAGAAACTTTATGAAACTGAAGCTTCTGGAGGTATTACATTAAAAAATGTAAGAAAAATTGCCTCTACTGGAGTTAAAAGAATTTCGGTTGGTCAAATTACTCATAGTGCTCCTGCTGTTAATTTCAAATTAGAAATTTAAATAAATTATTTTCTTTTCTTCAAATAAGCTTGTGCTGCTGCTAAACGTGCTATGGGAACTCTGTATGGAGAACAGGATACATAATTTAGTTTAGCCTTTTCACAAAATTCAATACTTGCAGGATCGCCACCATGTTCTCCGCAAATACCTAATTTAAGTGTTTTTTTTTGCATCCTTCCACGTTCAGTAGCAATTTTAATTAATTCCCCTACCCCTCTTTCATCAATACTGACAAATGGATCTTTATAAAAAATTTTATTTTCTACATAATCGTTTAAAAATTTTCCTGAATCATCTCTGCTAATCCCAAAAGCAGTTTGTGTTAAATCATTTGTTCCAAAACTAAAGAAATCAGCAAACTTTGCAATATCTTTAGCTCTTAATGCGGCTCTAGGAAGTTCGATCATCGTTCCAACATAATATTTTATTTTTATTGAATGAATTTTTTGAATTTCTTCAACAGTTTTTTCAACCAAAGTTCTAAGTATTTTTATCTCAGCGGCTGTAGAAACAAGGGGGATCATGATTTCTGGTATAACTAGCTTCATTTTTTTCTTTTTACATTCGGCTAATGCCTCAAATATAGCTTGGCATTGCATTTGATAAATTTCCGGAAAAGAAATACCCAATCTGCATCCTCTGTGTCCTAACATCGGATTTTGTTCATGAAGTTCAATAATCCTAGATCTAATGTCTTGATTAGAAATATTTAATTCCTTAGCAACATCTTCGATATCTTTATTAGTTTTTGGCAAAAATTCATGTAAAGGAGGATCTAAAAGTCTAACCGTTACAGGCAAACCATTCATGATTTTAAAAATTTCAATAAAATCATTCCTTTGATAAGGAAGGAGTTTTGCTAACGCTTCTTTTCTATCTTCTAATGTTTTTGAAAGAATCATTTGCCTTACAGAAATAATTCTTTTTTCATCAAAAAACATATGTTCGGTTCTACACAAACCAATGCCTTCAGCTCCAAAATCTCTTGCAATTTTAGTATCCATGGGTGTTTCTGAATTAGTTCTTACTTTAAGTTTTCTAAATTGATCTGCCCAACTCATTAATTTGGAAAAGTCTCTTGATATATCAGGTTTTACCGTTGGAATTCTTCCAAACATAACTTTTCCACTACCACCGTCTATAGTAATTACATCCCCCTCTTTAACTGCATGTTCATTAGATCTAAATAATTTGTTTTCATAATCAATTTCAATTTCACTTGATCCAGAAACACATGGTTTTCCCATACCTCTCGCTACAACTGCTGCATGGCTGGTCATACCACCTCTAGACGTAAGAATGCCGTTTGCAGCGTGCATTCCATTAATATCTTCTGGGGATGTTTCTATTCTAACTAAAATAGTATCTTGTTGTTGTTCTTTTAATCTTTCTGCTCCATCTGCAGAAAATGTAACTTTTCCACTAGCCGCACCAGGAGATGCGGGAAGCCCAGATGCAATTATTTTTTTTTCCGCTTTTTCATCTAAGGTTGGATGCAATAAAGTATCAAGAATATTTGGATCAACCCTTAGAACAGCATCTTTATTTGAAATTAATTTTTCTTTAACCATGTCAACTGCAATTTTAATTGCTGCCTTGGCAGTTCTTTTTCCCGACCGAGTCTGTAACATCCATAATTTATTATTTTCAACTGTAAATTCTATATCTTGCATATCTCGATATTTATTTTCTAATAGATTGAAAATTTTTTTCAATTGTTGAAAAATTCTTGGCATAGACTCTTCCATAGATAAATTTTTGGATTTATATTTATTTTTTAATTTTTTTGAAATATAGTGAGGAGTTCTGGTGCCAGAAACAACATCCTCTCCCTGGGCATTAATTAAATATTCTCCAAATAATTCCTTTTCTCCTGTAGAAGGATTTCTAGTAAAAGCAACGCCCGTCGCACAGTTTTCTCCCATATTTCCAAATACCATTGCTTGTACATTGGCTGCTGTACCCCAATGATCAGGAATGAAATTAATTTTCCTATAAATTTTTGCTCTTTTACTGTTCCAAGATAGAAAGACAGCTGCAATTGCTCCCCATAATTGTTCGTTTACATCCTGTGGAAAATTTTTTCTAGTTTTTTCTTTAATTATATCTTTAAAGTTTTTTATTAAACCGTCCCAATCTTCTTCTTCAAGTTCTGTATCTTGAATAACACCTTTAGTTAACTTATAATTTTCAATTAGTTCTTCAAAAAGATATGTCTCAATTCCAAGAACAACATTTCCATACATTTGAATAACTCGTCGGTAACTATCTTTAGCAAATTTTCCATTAGAAGTCTTATTTTTAAGTGCAATTACAGTTTTGTCATTCAGACCTAAATTTAGAATTGTATCCATCATTCCTGGCATTGAAACTCTTGAACCGGATCTAACTGAAACTAATAAAGGATTTGATAAATCTCCGAATTTTTTTTTTGAAATCTTTTCAATTATACTAATTTCTTTTCTTATTTGCTTTACAACTTTTTTTGAGATTTTATTATTATTTTTATAAAAATGTTCGCAAACTTTGGTTGATATTGTAAAACCAGGAGGCACTGGTAATCCCAATTTGGCCATTTGTGCCAAATTTTCTCCCTTGCCACCAAGAACATCACTGGAACTAATATTACTTTGAGAGCTTTGATTATTAAATCTAAAAATCAATTTATCCAACTAAACACCTTCTACTTTTGAAAAATCTATAAAACTATTATAAGTTTTACAAAACATTTGCAATAATTCTAAACGGTTTTTTTTTATATCTGAATTTTCATCATTTACAATTACATTATCAAAAAAATTATCTGTAGTAGGTTTGGCTTCGGCCAATAACTTTAATGTCTCTTCATAACTTTCTTGCTTTTTCACGCTTGAAAAATATTGACGAATTTCATTTATTTTATCGAACAAATGTTTTTCTTCATCCTTTTTAAATAAGATCGACTCTGGTTGACCTACGACTCTTCTTTCTTTATTTTTCAACTCTTGGTTAATAATATTTGAAACCCTTTTATATGTTCCAATAATATTTTTGCAAACATCTCTAGAAATATTTTTATTAATTATTAAACATTTTTTATAAAGTGCTAAGAAATCATTACCAGTGTGTGACGCACTTACAGCTTCGATAATATCATTTCTTATTTTTTTATCCTTTAATAAGTTTTTAAATCTTTCCTTTAAAAAAAATAATATTTCTTTAGAAATAGAATTATTTATGAATTTTACATTCTGCTCTTCGTAAAGAACTATAGAATAGTTAATTAAATCTTTTAGTTGAATTATTAATTTATTTTCAATTATTATTCTTAATAGCCCAACAGCGTTTCTTTTTAATCCAAAAGGATCTTTAGAACTTGTTGGTTTTTCATTAATACCAAAAAAACCTACTAACATATCAATTTTATCAATTAGAGATACAGCTACACCAATAGGTTTCTTAGGAACATCACTATTAATACCAGTTGGTAAATAATGATCACTAATTGCCATCGATACATCTTCTTCAAATCCCTGTTCCATTGCAAAATATTTTCCCATAACACCCTGTAGTTCAGGATATTCTCCAACCAGATCTGACACTAAATCTGCTTTACAAATTGATGAGGTTATTTCTATTTTTTCTTTACTTAAATTTAATTGATCGGAAATCTGACTTGCAAGTTTTCTTAGCCTTTGCGTCCTGTCATAAAATGTTCCTAGCTGGCCAAAAAAAATTAAATTTTTTAATTTACCTACCTGTTTAACTAAGTTTTGAGTTTTGTTTTTGTCCCAAAAAAATTTAGCATCAGATAATCTTGCTTCAATAACTCTTTGATTTCCAGCTTTGATATAACCTTTTTTATCTGGCAAGTTAGCGACTAATAAAAATAAATTTGTTAATTTATTATTATTATCAAAAAGAGGAAAATATTTTTGATGTTGTTGCATTGTAACAATTAAAATTTCTTGAGGAACCTTTAAATAAATTTGATCAAATTTACCTACAATAACATTAGGTTTTTCAACCAAATTAACAA
>Ga0208640_1000015_pt1 | contig 94684 bp, 89 predicted proteins | sample ETNtaG_23_FD_185774 | JGI IMG/M metagenome (GOLD analysis project Ga0208640, IMG submission 185774) | Marine microbial and viral communities from oxygen minimum zone, Eastern Pacific Ocean - ETNP201310SV72 (SPAdes) (version 2) | ecosystem: Environmental > Aquatic > Marine > Oceanic ... | reverse complement strand
CTAATTGCGCCTGTAACCCCCCCTAAGACACCCTCTCAACCCCCAACACTTCCACCTAATTACCACATCAAAGCCACTATAGGTGCACCAGCACACATTAACCTACATCTTAAGGGTGGGTTATAGGATTGGTGAGGGGGTGGGAGGAGTGAGCGATGGAAGGTTGGGTTAATGTTTGGTTTTATGCAGCTGTGGGTTGGTTGAGGGGGGTTGCTGAGATAACAGGAACCACCTACGAGGAGGTTAACGTATACCTCTTCTTGATTGCCTTACCAATAGTTCTGGTGGTGCTACTGGTGCTTCTTATAAGACAACGCAGGAAGATACATAGATTGAGTAAGGCAATAGTTGATGGTGGTTGAGTTACGTTAGCCAACCATCCAGTAGGTTTGCTCACACCCCACCCTAACTCTCTCTCTTCCTTCCCCTTTTTAAGGGTGAAAAAGGGTTATAGCGGTCATCTAGCGGTTACCAAGGGGGAGGGGGGGGAGGAGTGACAGGTAGTGACAGATAAGAGCCTATATTTGTAAACTTTCTTTACTTTCTCTTCATATAAGAAAATACAAATAACACCCTTAATCTGCCACCATCTGTCACCTAGTTATTAGAACTCCCCATCCAGTAGGGTAACCTCAACCCCAACCTTTGGTATACGGTTCCTTTGTTGGTGCGCTTGCTCTCGTACCGATGCTCCTTTAGCTTGTTTCCAAACACCTTGTGAGACATCACCCACTCACCATTATCTGTCGCCCATCTCTTGTACGATTGGTAGAGTTCAGAGGAGCTTGTCTGTACATGCGGCTTTTTCTCGCAACACTCCTCAATCCAACGTCGTATCAAGTCAAGCTCCGTTCGATACTCGCTGGTAGCCTCCTCAACCTTCTTTGGTGTTATCAAACCCCCCTCTTCTTGCCATTTCAGACATCCCTCAATTGCCCAATTTAGGATTCCAGATAGCTCCTCCTTAAGTTTTATCGTTAACTCCCTATCCTGCTCAGCAACGGGTATCGTGACATCGAAAGGGATGAGGCGGATTCTTCTCCAGATTCCGATATCATTCCCCCTGATGAATGGCTTGTGGTTCCCGCTTATCCAGATTTTGAAGTCTGGTTGGAATTCAAAGTGCTCCTGATAGAGGAAGCGAGCTGCAATCATATCTCCACCAGTAAGTATCTTCAGCTCTGATTCATCGAATCGATTCCCCTCCTCAGTCTCAGTGGTGGCAACAAACCTCGCACCTCTTAATCTTGCCACATCATTGTTCGCCCCCCTCCCTCTGGTCATCAAAGTGCGAGAGGGGGTTTGTGCAGCATAATCCCCCAACATCTGCTGGATGGTGGTAACGAAGGTGCTTTTCCCATTGGCACCAAACCCATAAAGGAAGAAGAGAACTTGCTCCGATGTCTCACCTGTCAGAGAGTAGCCAACAATTCTCTGTAGGTACTCCACCATCGAGGCATCCCCCTCCATGATTTGGTCAAGGAATGATAGCCATCTTGGAGCAGGCGCATCTGGACGATAATCCACCTGCGCCTGTTTGGTAATGAAGTCCTCAGGATTATTGATGATTAAGGTGTTGGTTCTTAGGTCCACCACCCCATTTCTCACCCCCAATAGGTAGGGGTTGGTATCAAGTGCTGATTGTGAGATTGGCATCCCCTCCTCAGTTCTTGCTAGCTTCTCCATTGCCTCCAAGCTATGCAGGCTCTCTGACTTTTGCGCATGCCTTGCCATGTTCCTGCGCCTGTCAACATCCTCTACCTGACTGGCTTGCTGGTACATCTCACGTACTGTCTTTTTTGCAAGGCGAATGACGAAACCATTCTCATCAAAGCACCAACGTGTGGTACCCCAAAAAATCCACTTTTTGAACTCGGTGATGTACCTAATGCACTCTCCCCATTGATTAGTTAGCTTCTGAGCATTCCCTAAATCAGTGTTATGGGTATTAGGGAAGTATCGTTGGTATGCACTCTGAACAACTTGGATTGCCTCAGACTCTTCCAGAGGAGGGTTACAGGCACGAGCAGTTTGGATTATTTGGTTTTCAGCAACTTCATAAAGAATATCTCTCCCCCTCATGCTGGATGCCTGCTTAAAGAGAGTCTCATTGCGAGCACCTTCCGGTATACCGAAGGGTGAAGAGGATAGAGAATCAAGGTTATGCACAGGTTTCCTGTGGCTCAGGATTGCCTCAACCAATTCTGTTGGTGCTTCTGCTTGCTTTTTCCCCGCATCAACAACCTTATACTCTCTCCCATCGATACTTGAACCCGCTGCAATGACATATCCCCCGTTGCACCTGATATCAATACCAGGGCGAAAGTCGACTTGGTTTTTTACCCTCTCTGATGAGCAGGTAAAGTAGTAATGAGTACCCCCCTCGACTCTTTGGGTTTTAACAGCATAGGTATCAAAGGAGCCAAACTCGGCTTCAAGCTCCCTTAGGCTGGCAGAGCCGTCAACACCTTTTTTGTTATCTACATCAATAACAAGCAGGTTGTTTTCGACACCTGTTACCAGACCAATGTTTGCCTCAGGATATTGGTCCCACCACAACTTGATGATCTCAGGATCATTGCTCGCATCCTTGAACCCATTAGTAGTCAGTGGGGTTTTCCTGTTTGGATTGCATGGAAATATCTTTAGACCATCTGTCGCATAACTTTGTGCATTAACAGTTTTTTTCATCAAATTCTCTCCCTCATTATATGACAGGAGCGCGCCTGCCACGCAGAGTAAAATTTATTGTTACCCTACTGACATTCTCTCATTTTTGGAGAGGAATGAATGAGGCTGGCAGCCAAAATGATTGGTTGCCAAACTGGATAAGTTATTGATTGAGTAAATCTTTTCTGATTGTTGCCACCCTTCCTCTAAGGGTTCTTTCAGCTTTTTCAACCTTCATTTCTTTCTTGCATATTTCTGCAATCGACGTATTTGTGTGGTGTATATTTTTTGAGAGTAGAGTTCTCACACACATATCAAACTCTCTGTATTCCACTTCGCTACGTCTTCTGTTTTCCTTTGCACCTTTCTGTCCAAATCTCTTCCGTTGCTCGCGGGTTTGCCTACCTAATTCCTCATCCTCACTTGGTGTGTGTGTCTCGTTAGTGTTAACGAGAACCTCATGAGTGATGCCAGAGAGGTATCCGCTCTCATCTTCATAGTTGCCTGCACATCGTTCGAGAAACTTCTTCTGTAGTTCCTGTTTTGCTTTAAGGAATTCTCGATAGAGGAGGTTGTATTGAGTGCCTAGGAGTTTTTCGTTTGGGAGGTAGTTCTTCAGGAAGTCATTAAACTCTTGCTTAAAGGTTTGAGAACCACTTGTCAGGTCAGTGTAGATTGACTCCAATAGTTCCTCATGAACCACCGCCTCCCAATCTGGTGCAAATTCACCATCACCTTTCTGGACATAGCCAGCTCTACTTGCCTCATCCTCAGCAAGTTGATCAGTGAGGTAATGCTTCAACACGTATCGGATTGCATTGTCATCCATTCTTCATTACCGATGTGATATGTCTATAATGTAGATATATTAAGAATAGCAAAAAGAAATGGAATAGATAATCAATATGCGCTATTGGTCTCATTCACTGCTTATTTTGATACACCTTTTACTCCTGCCTACACCAGTATACGCCGATAGCGTATCGGGTCAGGCGCAGATAATTGATGGAGATAGTATCAGGATCCAGGGTATTAGCATCCGGTTAGACGGTATTGATGCACCTGAGATGAAACAGAAGTGTTGGTATGGTGCCAGTGAGTCGACGTGGAACTACCAAGAAATCGCAGATTGGTTCAATGACAACGATTACACGACCCCGAGAGGTAAGAAGTTCTTTAACTCCAGTGCACAATCAATCGTGAAGAAGAAGAAATTGCGAGATGCAAGATTGTCTAAAAGACACCCCTGGAAACTGTCAGATTTCGGTATTTCCTTCGTTGATAAAACCATTATAAATCTGCAACATATATAGTAGACAATGATGCATCACTCATGAATACACTCCCTAAATTGATTTTTTCCACCAGCATTTAGGGAACTCAGAACAACCGATAAAGAAGTCTCCCGTAGTGTTACCCCCAGACCAGTACTTAGCCCAGTCTTCTAGCTAAATCCTCAGCTCTCAGGTGGGTGTACCTTCTCAACATCCTCAAATCCTTATGCCCTGTGATGGTTGCCACCTCCATCATGTTAAACCCCTTCTCGAAGAGCCTGCTGGTTGCCTCATGCCTCAAATCATGGAGGCGGAGGTTCTCAATCCCAGCTCTTAAACAGGCACGCTTGAAGAAGCGGGTGATGGAGTGGGTGCACCTGTAACCCAGTACACTGCCATCAATCCTTCTTGGCAATGCTTGGAGTGTTTGGATGGCAAGGGGGGAGAGGGGGACAGAGCGTGCCTCACCATTCTTGGTGGTGGTGAGGTGTACTATCCTCTTCTTAAGGTGAACATCCCCCCAGGTTAAGCCACACAGCTCACCCCTCCTCATCGCTGTTTCAAGCGCGAGGATGACAACTGCACTTTGGTAGGGGGTGGTTAGCTGTTTTAGGAGTTTATCCTCCTCATCCCCCTCCAGCCTCCTCTGCCTAGCACTAGAACCACCTTTAGCTTTGGGTATGGGGATGTGGGGGAGAGGATAGCCCCACTCTGTTCTCGCAACAGTCAGGCAGTGGGAGATGATGACGAGTTCCCGGTTGATGGTGTCTGGTTGAACCTCTTTCAGTCGGGTATCTCGGTATTGAGCCAGTTTCAGGGGGGTGAGTTGAGACAGGGGTGTTGCTGAGATGCCTCTCTTTAAGAATGCCTCTATCCTGTAGCACTCATTCTTCCCACCTTTCTTGTTCCTGCTGAACTCTCTCTGGTACCGTTTGAGGAGGGTGGTGAGAGGGGTGGTTCTCAGGCTGGAATCACCATTCAGCTCATCCCTCTCAATCTTGATTTCAACCTCTCTGCTCCATCTTACTGCATCGGTTTTGGTCAGAAAGCTCCTACTAAGATACTGCCCATTCTTCCTGACTTCAGCACACCATTTGCCACTCTTGATCTGTCGTATCGTAGCCATTACAAATCTCCATTACGAATATATTACGAATAGAGAGATGCAGTAATGAATCGAGCGAATAAGAGAACTAAATAACTCTTTGAAAAGAAATAGAAATGTTTGGCGCGCCCGACAGGATTTGAACCTGTGACCCCCGCCTTCGGAGGGCGGTACTCTATCCAGCTGAGCTACGGGCGCAAGGAACGTTATTATACCCGATCACCACCCTCCATTAGCCTGAGAGTGCAACCGTTTGTCCTACCCACCTCTACAGTCACCCGCCTGCCCTGCCCTCCAAAGCGGGCTCTCTCATAACCACTTCCGTGGTTCTCTCAACTGCGAACAGGTCGATATGAGAATGCCGATACCTCTCTTTTTTACGTTAAACTCAACCGCTCTTTAATGCCTCTATCGGAACAACAGTCATGCCAAACGGATATACCGGAAATATACTGCATGTCAACCTGACAACGGGTGAACTCGCCATCGAACATCCCGATGAAGCGTTCTATCGCCACTATATGGGCGGCAGTGCAATGGGGATGCACTATGTGCTTAAAGAGACTCCTCCCGGGGTCGATCCCCTCTCACCGGAAAATGTGATGGCGCTCTTTACCGGGGTGGTAACCGCAACCCCCATCGCCGGGCAGAGCCGCATTACCACCGTTGCCAAATCACCCCTCACCGGCTGCATTGGTGATTCTCAGGGGGGTGGCTTTTTCCCTGCTGAATTAAAGTTTTCCGGGTTCGATGGGGTGGTTGTCAAGGGGAGGTCCGCCAAACCGGTCTACCTCTGGCTCCACAACGGCGAAGCTGAGCTTCGTCAAGCCGGCCACCTCTGGGGGCTGACAACAGGGGAAACCGAGGAACAGTTAAAAGAGGAGCTGGACGACAAACGGATCGAAGTATTGCAGATTGGGCCTGCCGGGGAGAACCTGGTTCGCTTCGCCGCAATCATCAGCATGAGCAACCGGGCCAATGGCCGTACTGGCATGGGCGCAGTAATGGGCTCAAAACAGCTGAAGGCGATTGTAGCGCGCGGCAAGCAGAAGCCCCTTATCGCTGACAGCGCCTCATTCAAGCGACTGCAAAAGCTTGGAAAAGCCGATCTGTCACCCACCGGCATGGAATTTTTTGGAAAGTACGGCACCCCGGGTGTCACTGCGCCCCAGCACCAGGCAGGAGGTCTGCCCACCTATAACTTCAACAGTGGCGCTTTTGACCGAATCGAAGAGATTGATGGCGAGCGGCTCTACAACAACTACCTGCGCGGCCATGAGAATGATGACCAGAACCGCAAGGGGCGTGATACCTGCTTCAGCTGCATGGTCAAATGCAAGAGGGTCACCGAACTCACCGAGGGGCCCTACCAGACCGATGAAAAGTACGGTGGCCCGGAATACGAGACCATCGCCACCTTTGGCAGCTATTGTGGAATCAGTGAGATGGAGGCGATCATTCGGGCCAACGCTCTGTGCAACATGTATGGAATGGACACCATCTCCTGTGGTGCCACCATCGCCTGGGCGATGGAGTGTTGGGCTGAGGGAAAGCTGACAGCGAAAGATACCGGAGGGATCGATCTTGGCTACGGCAATGCAGAATCGATGGTGACGCTGACCAAAATGATTGCCGAACGGGAAGGGTTCGGTACCACCCTGGCAGAAGGGTCACAAAAGGCCGCTGAAATCATTGGGCGTGGAACAGAGGAGCACCTTATCACCTGCAAGGGACAAGAGATGCCCGCCCATATGCCCCAGGTCAAACGTTCCCTGGGGATCATCTATGCGGTCAACCCCTTTGGGGCCGACCATGAGTCGAGTGAACATGACGAATCCTACAAAGCTTATCCCAAAAGGATGGAAGAGATCGGTCTTGCCAACCCTCAGCCCAAGCTGGCCCTCAACAAGGAGATGATGCGTTTTGCCATGGTCACCCAGCACCTCTACAGTGCGATTGACAGTCTCTCCCTCTGCGCCTTTGTTTTTGGCCCCTCCTGGCAGCTCTTCAGCTCTGGGTCGATCGTCGATCTGGTCCGAGCGGTAACCGGATGGGATGTCGATATTGAAGAGATCCTGAAAGTGGGTGAGCGACGGCTCAACATGCTCCGCGCCTTCAACTCGCGGGAGGGCATTGGCCGGGAGGCCGACACTCTCCCCAGGAAGCTGTTTTCCCGACCGCTGGAGGGGGGAAAGTCCGATGGCTATTATCTTGACCGGGATGAGTGGGAGGCTGCACTTGAAGAGTACTATCGGCTGTGCAAGTGGAGTGCAGAGAGTGGACACCCCTCAAGAGAGAAGCTCGAAGCCCTTGGACTTGGCTGGGTGGTTACTGAGAACGAAACTCTGGCCGGGGTGATTTAAGGATCACTCCGATCCCCGCCATGGGAAAGGGGCGGGTCGCCTGAATCCTCTTTTCGCTTGCGCTGTTCCTGCTTCGCTCGCTCGTTGTTTGCAACTTTTATTTGGCTAAACCTCATAAAAAAAGGGCGGAGGCCGAAGCCCCCACCCCTTTTTGTTTCTGCTCCTGGCCGGCTAGATCAGCGGCACAATCAAAAGAGCAACAATATTGATGATCTTAATCAGGGGGTTAACCGCAGGGCCTGCGGTATCCTTATAGGGATCACCCACGGTATCCCCGGTGACCGCTGCTTTGTGGGCATCAGAACCCTTGCCGCCATGATTACCGTCTTCAATATATTTCTTGGCATTATCCCAGGCGCCACCACCGGTAGTCATGGAGATCGCAACAAAGAGCCCGGTAACGATGGTTCCGATCAACATCCCGCCCAGAGCCTCTTTGCCCAACAAAACACCAACCAGAATAGGTGCTGCAATGGGGAGCAGTGAGGGAATAATCATCTCTTTGATCGCTGCCTTGGTCAGCATATCCACTGCCTTGGAGTAATCCGGCTTGGCGCTGTAGTCCATAATGCCCGGGATCTCTTTGAATTGTCGGCGGACCTCATTGACAATTCCTCCGGCAGCCCGACCAACGGCCTCCATCGCCAGCGCCCCAAAGAGATAGGGAACCAGACCACCGATAAAGAGGCCGATGATGACCATATGGTTGGAGAGATCAAAATTGACGTCTGAACCCAGATGGTGAGAGTAGTCTGCAAAGAGCACCAATGCGGCAAGACCGGCTGAACCGATAGCATAGCCTTTGGTGACCGCCTTGGTGGTGTTTCCCACTGCATCGAGTGGATCGGTAATGTTTCTGATCTCTTCAGGCATCTCTGCCATCTCGGCAATACCGCCTGCATTGTCGGTAATGGGCCCGTAGGCATCGAGAGCAACGATCAGACCGGTCATTGAGAGCATGGCCGTAGCGGCGATAGCAATACCATAGAGGCCGGCCAACTCATAAGAGCCCCAGATTGATGCACAGACCACCAGCACAGGCGCAGCGGTAGACTTCATTGAGACGCCCAACCCGGCGATAACGTTTGTTCCATCACCGGTTGTTGAGGCTTGGGCAATGCGACGTACTGGGGCGTACTCTGTTGCCGTGTAGTACTCGGTAATGACGACCATCGCTGCCGTGAGGAGCAGGCCGATCAGGGCGGCGTAGTAGAGCATCGCTGAAGGGACGGTCTCTCCATCAAGGACTACAGAGTCACCCAACACCATGGTTGTTAAAGGATAGAATGCAATGGCTGCAATGACACCGGAGACGATCACCCCCCGATAGAGGGCGTTCATTATTTTTGAGCCCTCTTTTACCTTGACAAAAAAGGTTCCAATAATGGAGGCGAAGATTGAGACAGCACCGAGTGCCAGAGGATAGAGAACGGTGTTTATATCTCCTCCTGCAATCAGCAACCCAAGGAGCATGGTGGCAACAACAGTCACCGCATAGGTCTCAAAAAGATCTGCCGCCATGCCGGCACAGTCACCTACGTTATCACCCACATTATCAGCAATCACTGCCGGGTTTCGGGGATCATCTTCGGGAATGCCTGCTTCAACTTTACCGACAATATCAGCACCCACATCGGCACCTTTGGTAAATATTCCACCTCCCAGTCGGGCAAAGATAGAGATCAGTGAACCACCAAATGCAAGCCCCACCAGAGCCTGGAGTATTGCTTTAGTGCTGTATCCCATCATATCGAGAACCAAGTAATAACCGGCAACACCCAACAACCCGAGTCCAACCACCAGCATTCCGGTAATTGCACCACCACGAAAAGCAACATTGAATGCTTCTGCCATTCCACCGTAGGCTGCCTGCGCTGTCCGCACATTGGCCTTTACGGAGACATTCATCCCAATAAATCCTGCGGCACCAGAGAGTATGGAGCCCAAGGCAAACCCGATCGCGGTTAACGTATCAAGGAAGAAAAAGAGAATGACAAAGAGAATAACGCCGACAATACCAATGGTGGTGTATTGCCGACCAAGGTAAGCCTTGGCGCCTTCCTGGATGGCGCTTGAGATCTCCTGCATCCGCTCATTGCCAACCGATTTGCCGTTGACCCAGCCGATGGTAACAATCCCATAGACAATTGCAGCTATTGCAGCAAGTAAAGAAAAAAGAAGCACAGACATTATTTGGTCTCCTAAAGATTAAATTTTTAGCCCATCTCAATTCGTTATCTTGTCCAACAACAAACAACTGACGGGCATCCTAAAGCCGGTTGCCTTTAAATGAGCAATCAGCATTTAACTGAGTATTGATCAGGTTTTCATGTGATCCGGTGATCGTTAATCACTCAACTCTTGAAAACAAGCCTATTTCAGACGCTGACCTCCTAAAAACATTGGCGGTGGATACTACAGCGATTGGTTTTTCTTTTCTATGCCAATTTATTACCTATTTGGCCGTTGTGATCAGCAACGAAATAGAGGGCCAAGCCGATCAACCCAGAACGGCCGGTTCTATCAATCACTCCTGTGCTAAAGAGGAAGAGGCCAGCTTATGTGATTAAGAAAAATGAGTGTCCGACGCCCGCTTACAGACATATGATCGAAGAAGCTCAATAGATCGGGCCGAGCGGCAAGGATTGTCCAAAAATCAATGTCCTCTCTCTACGAGTGGTGATCGGGTGAGATTGGGCGATCCAGTTTTCTGAACTGGATCGCCTCGGCAATATCTTCTGTCCTGACTAAAGAGCTGCGCTGAAGATCTGCAATCGTACGAGCCAATCTCAGAATTCGATAATAGGCCCGGACCGAGAGACCAAAATGCTCCATCGCTGTTGCCAACAGTCTCTTCCCCTCATTGGTGATTCGACAGACCGCTTCAAGATCTTCTGCGGAAAGCTCATGATTTAGTTTGCCGCCCCTTTGAATTTGTTGCTGGCGTGCCTTTAATACCCGGCACCGAACCTGCTCACTGTCTTCGGATGAACTTGGCGCCTGAAGGAGTTCGATCGGGACCGCTGCCAACTCCACATGGAGGTCAATTCGATCCATGAGCGGTCCTGAAAGCCGTGAGCGGTATCTCCCTATCTGCTCAGGGGTACAACGGCATCGGCCTGGATCTCCACCCAGATAACCACAGGGGCAGGGATTCATTGCCGCGATCAACTGAAATCGGGCGGGATAGTCTATTTTTGCCCCAACTCGGGAGAGCGAGATCACACCTGATTCAAGCGGCTCTCTCAACAGTTCGAGTGATCTTCGGTCAAACTCGGTCAGCTCATCGAGAAAGAGTACACCATTATGGGCCAGGGATATCTCTCCCGGGAGAGGCCTGGTTCCCCCACCCACCAGTGCTGCCCCCGATGCACTATGGTGGGGAGAACGGAAAGGCCGAAGTGACCAGGTATTGGGGTTAAAACCTCTGCCTGCAACCGACTGAATGGATGCTGTCTCAAGGGCCTCACTCTCAGTCATTGCCGGAAGCAGGCCTGGAAGACGATTAGCCAACATCGACTTTCCTGTCCCGGGAGGCCCCACCATCAGCAGGCTGTGCCCCCCCGCTGCTGCCAACTCAAGCCCCCGCCTGGCCTGCAGCTGGCCTCGGACATCCCGAAGATCTGGGTACGTGATGCCGTGAGTGTGGTTGGGATCGGTCTGAGACAAAGAACAACTCTTAACCCCTGTCAGATGGGCAACCAACTCCAGCAGGTGATCAATGGCAATCACTGGAAGACCGGCTATCATCACCGCCTCAACACTATTCTCAACAGCGACAACCAGGCCACGGTGAGGCTGCTGACTTACCGCGGAAGCGGTGGGCAGAACTCCCCTTACAGGTCTCAGTCTGCCGCTCAGTGAGAGTTCAGCACAATATTCGTATTGATCGATCTTCTCTGTCTGTACCTGATCACTTGCCATCAGGATGCCAAGGGCGATAGGGAGATCAAACCGCCCCCCCTCCTTGGGGAGATCTGCAGGGGCCAGGTTGACGGTTATCCGCCGTGCAGGAAACTCAAAATTGGAGTTCAGAAGCGCCGCCCTGACCCGCTCCCGGCTCTCACGCACAGCCGCTTCGGGCAGCCCGACGATGGTAAAAGCTGGAAGGCCATTTGAGAGATGGACCTCGACTGCGACAGAAGGGGCTTCAAGGCCTATTGCAGCCCGACTATAAACAGTGGCTAAGGTCATAGTTGCCTTCCATGGCATCCAGAGAACAATGCCTCTGGTGGCGATATCAAAAAGAGAGTAGCTCTCTTGTTTGTTGATCTAGCGGCAAATGCCGAGAGATGTTCCTTTGTCTTCAGTACCAACCAAGGGATGAGGCGGACACTCTGTCACTAATGACCAGTGAGCAGGGATATCGGCCCAAGAGAGTGGCCGCTTAGGATTGAAAGCAGGTATTACTCATCCCCCTCTTTTGCCTTCAACGCTTTCTCATATTCAGCCAGGCGAGCTTCCAATTGCTCCACTTTCTCCCGGGTGCGCATCAGGACAGCCTCCTGAACCTCCAACTCCTCACGAGTAACCAGATTCATCCGATCCAGTGCTGAAGCTACCGCACTGCTGATGTTGTGCTTAATATCCTCTGCAAGCTCTCCCGGCAGTAATCGAGAGAGGCTCTCTGCTAAACGGTTAACAACCATTGATTTCACCTTTAATTTACGGCTTCAGTATGACAACAAAGAAACCCGAATAATCGACCCATAGATTGAAAAGAGATGATCCCTTGAGGCTATAACACCTTAAGTGCCGAAGCTTTAATTTATTAAAGAGCGACACCAGAACCACAGGCTGATTCTATCAACAACTCACTCATTTGGATCAATAACTCACATCTCATCCTCTCTTTTGATGCTATTTAGGAAGGAAAGTTCACTCTGCCCCATTTGGATCCAACCACCCTCCTCGTTGCACCAAAATCGACCAACAACAGCTTTAGCAACAAGTAATAAATAGTTTTTTTGTTTTATTTTCATACTATTACAACAGTTGGCACGCTTTCTGCATAAATTACTGTTACCCAATCAATCAGGAGTTACGCAGTATGAAATTAATTATCGCAATTATCAAGCCTTTCAAGCTGGACGATGTCCGGGACGCCCTCAGAGAGGCCGGCGTTCAGGGCATGACGGTGACAGAAGTGAAAGGATTCGGGCGTCAGAAGGGTCACACAGAGCTCTACCGTGGTGCAGAGTACTTTGTAGATTTTGTACCTAAGACGAAAATTGAAGCGGCCGTACCAGACGAGCTCGTGGAGCAGGCCATAGAAGCTATTGTGGGAGCCGCCGGGACCGATTCTATCGGTGACGGAAAGGTGTTTGTTTCCGACTTGAGTCAAGCAGTCCGGATTCGGACGAGCGAGGCTGGTGTACAAGCACTATAACTTAATGAAGGAGAGAAGAAAGATGCAGAACAAAATTTCGAAACGCGTTCTGGCCGGTATGTATGCGGTTGTGGCTCTGGTCACACCTGGTCTTGCCGTTGCTCAGGATGCACTGGACTCGGGGGACACCGCATGGATGCTCACATCCACAGCCCTGGTGTTATTTATGACCATACCCGGGCTATCGCTTTTTTATGCGGGCATGGTGAGAGCCAAGAATGCGCTTTCGGTCATGATGCAGTGCTTTACCATCGCCTGTCTTATGACCATTCTTTGGGTGTTATATGTCTATAGCTTAGCTTTTGCAGATGGCTCGGCCTTTGTCGGTGGTTTCGGGAATGCTTTTATGGCTAACGTAGGTGTCGACACCCTGAGTGGCACCATCCCAGAATCCGTATTTTCCATGTTTCAACTAACATTCGCCATCATCACGCCGGCCCTCATTGTCGGTGCATTCGCAGAGCGCATGAAATTCTCAGCCATGCTGTGGTTCATGGGGCTGTGGGTGTCGCTGGTCTATGGGCCAGTCTGTCACTGGGTCTGGGGCGGTGGTTGGCTAGGTGAAATGGGCGTACTCGATTTTGCTGGAGGCACCGTGGTCCACATCAACGCAGGTGTAGCAGGCTTGGTAGCCGCTATTGTGTTAGGAAAGAGGAGTGGCTATCCAAAGTCACCCATGAAGCCAAGCAACCTGGTATTGACCATGGTCGGGGCTGCCATGTTGTGGGTAGGCTGGTTTGGTTTCAATGCAGGTAGTGAACTGGCTGCGGATGGGGTGGCCGGAATGGCTATGGCTGTTACCCAGATTGCGACAGCGGCTGCCGCTTTGACCTGGATGTTTATTGAGTGGAAGAGCCATGGCAAGCCAAGTGCACTGGGTTTGGTCTCAGGTGCAGTGGCAGGGTTGGTTGCAATCACTCCAGCATCGGGTTTTGTTGGGCCCATGGGCGCTCTCGCGATCGGTATCGCTTCCGGACTTGGGTGCTATCTTGCTGTGGTTAAGGCCAAGCGCGCCTTTGGCTATGATGACTCTCTAGATGCTTTTGGTGTACATGGCATCGGAGGCATTATTGGTGCGCTCTTAACGGGTGTGTTTGTAGATGCCGGACTCGGAGGTGCGGGCCTTGGTGAGGGCGTGACAATGGCTTCCCAGGTTAGCAAACAAGTCGTTGGTATTGCGGCAACGATTGTCTACTGTGGTGTGGTTAGTTTCATTATCCTCAAGGTGCTCGATTCGGTGATCGGCCTCCGTGTCAATGAGCAGGACGAGCAGGAAGGACTTGACCTCGCACTCCATGACGAGCAGGGCTATAACTTATAATTAGCGTAGCTAAGGACTACAGGCACTCGTGATCTAGCTTCGCTTTTGCTGTTGACGTTGTCCTCCTCGACGTTGAGAAATATTGGCGCCTTCGGGCGCCTTTTTTCTTTCTGAGCCCGGACTATTGATCTAGATAGATCTCAATAAAGGCTTTAGAACGTAACGTAGAGATCCACCCTTTCAACTGCTCTTTGGTTTTATCTGCCCGCAGTTGTCTGCTGGCCCGGTTCCGAACCAGTTTTGTTCCGATATCCTGCCTGCGTGTACCCGTCACCTGAATCAGGTGGAAACCATAGCGGCTTTCGATCGGCTGACTGATCTCATTATTGGGCAATTCCTTAATCCCTTTTTCAATTTCAGGAACCACATCTCCAGGACTGATCCACCCCAGATCCCCTCCGTTACTTCTTGTCCGTCGGTCATCAGAGTGTGTCTGGGCCAATTTGGCAAAATCCTCACCATTGGCCAACCGATGTCGAAGACGCAACATCTCATCCCGAACAGAGTATTGATCCTGACCCGCTGCCCGGTCAACACTCTTGAGAATATGTCTGACCCGCCACTGCTGAACGATTGCGCCCTCATCACCCTGTTGTTGATTCAGCCTAATAAGATGAAATCCAGCTGGACTGCGAAGGACGTCACTTACCTTGCCATCAGACAGCCCGCTGAGTGCTTTCAGGTAGAGATCGGGCAGCTGTTCAGACAGGCGCCAGCCGAGGTGCCCCCCTTTTTCTGCATCGGCAGCATCTGAAAAGCGCCTGGCGACATCACTGAAAGCAACCCCCTGTTCCAATTGTTCAACTGCCTGACTGATCTTTTCTCGACCTCTCTCGATCTCTTCAACCGTGGCACTTTTAGAAAAAGAAACCAACAGATGGGAGAGATCGTAACGATGATTTGACTGAAGCTTAGCGGGGTGTTGAAGAATATAGTTGTCAATTTCTTCCTCACTGACGTCCACCTTCCTTCTCACCATCTGATCAACGAGTTTACTGATCAACACTTCATCACGAATATTGTTCAAATACTGCGGATAAGATAGACCCTGATTGATCACCGCCTCTTTTAGTTGATCAAGGGTGAGGCCCGTCCTCTGGGCGATCTTTGTAATTGCACCATCGAGTTCAGTTGGAGTTACCTCAAGCCTTATTCTCTCAGCTTCCTGTAACTGCAGAAGTTCAATTATCTTTTTTTCAATTGCTCTTTGAGTGAGCGCATCGTCAGAGAGCTTGATTCCTTTGGTTTCAAGCTCTTGACCAAGTTGTCGCTTTACGAACTCAATCTCACCCTGGGTAACCACCTCGTTATTAACGACAACAAGGGCCCGATCAAGCGTGGTTGATGAGAACGCCTGAGAGACCGCCAGAGACCAGGACAATAATAAAGCAAGTGATATTGCCGGTGAGCGTGACAAGAGTGATTTAAACATCAGTATTTTTGGATAATTTTCGATAGTAGACAACCCAATTTCACAGGCCCTGTTTGATCCACTCAATTAAATTTGAATTCGCCTCCACTGGAGCCTCCTCCTGCAGAGAATGATCCGAAGGTTTTAAGCTGCAGGGTTACCATAAATCGATCAATAAGCTTCTCATCAAAACTACCTTCACGTCCGACAGTAACACCCACCGCCCAGCAACAGGCATCATAGAGCAACGCTGCTTCAGTAGTGATATTGCGAGACTCTTTCAGGGAGTAATTGCTGGTCAAAGAGAATGTACTTCGGCTTGAGAGTGCCCAGTTCAGGGTTGTATCAATTTGATCCTTGGGGTCCTCTTCTTCCTCATTGTAGTTGTAAGAGACTTTGGCCAGGGAGAGATCACTTCCCTTGGGCTCATAAACTACACCCAGATTGTATTGTACAAAACGACCCTGTTCCCTGCTCCACTTTGCACCACCGTTGAGTGACAACTCATTGGCCTCATAAACTGCGCCCAGACTGTAATGTACAAAGTGACCCTGATCCCAACTCCACTCTGTACCACCGTTGAGTGACAATTCATTGGTTACCTTGTTAAGGGTTCCACTCAAGCCTAGATTGGAGAGCGGGTTTTCACGCCCATCAAGATAGAGGGTTTGCGTCATACTGCCCGAGAGGCGTTCTAATCCCGAGGCACGCTCGTTAAGATGAGTCGCCAGTGATAAGGTGACCTCATTGGCTGCCGAATAACCATCCCAGCCACCACCTTCGTTTCGGTCAGTATCAAAAACCGGGATGTCGCTGTAATCAACCTCGGGAATGTAGGTGTAGGTCAATGAGGGATCAAGGGTCTGGTGATAATCAACTTGGCCCAACTTGGTGTCACGCTCCAGGTAGAGTCCGCCGGACAGGGTGAGAATCGGAACGGTAAATGAGGGGTCTGCCAGCTGGCCCGGCTGAAGATTTGAACTGAGCCCGTATTGAGTATGCTGGATTTCCAGCGAGGGATTGAGATAGCCATAATCACGTTCTGCCCACCAGCCCACCTCTGGCTTCAATCCAATCCGCGTTCCGGCAATCTTGGTATCATGATCGAAACGGGTCGCCTGGGCAGAAAGGCCATAGTAGGCTTTATTGTTCTCTTTTATGGGAGATCTATTGAAGGTCAGCTGAGGTAATCGACGATGCGGGAAACTACTCTCATCAACAGTCTTGTCGACTGCTTGGAAATCGGAGAACAGCCCGCTCAATGACCACTCATCCGTAGTGTAGGTTATTACGGCACTCTGGGGCAGAAATGAGACTTTTTCACCCGTTTTAAGGTTGGAGAAAAAATCTGAATCTGAGACATTGTTCAAATCGACTGTCAGATCAAACCCTGATCCCAAATCCTGCCGATGATCAAGTTCGACCAGATAGCGGCTACTGCCATATTCAGCATCATGGGGCAATAACTCAACATTGACTTCCCCTGAATAGGTGCTTTGCAGATAACGGAACTCCGCATCAAGATCAAGCCCTCGCATGGAGTAATATCGAGTTACCAGTGTTGCATCTCTCTCTGGAGCGATATTCCAGTAATAGGGAACCTCCAGGATAAGTCCTGATGCATCAGAATAACCAAACCCTGGAAAGAGAAAACCTGATCGACGCTGATCATCAATTGGGAATGAGATCCATGGGAGAGAGAGGACAGGATGACCCATGAAGTTGATCTCAACATTTTCTGCGGTGGCCGAGCCATCTTCCTGATCGATAACCAATTCACTGGCCTGAAGAAAGAGATCATCCTCTGCCTGGGGACAGGTTGAGTAGCGTACGTTGCTCAGTCGAAAAACACCTTCACCTTCAAGATTAAGGCTCTCCGCCTTGCCGTGTGCCTGGAGCACAGCACTGTCTTTGCTCTCTGGGATAATCTTGGGATCTGCGAGCAGGAACTCAGTACTGACAACCTCACCAATTTGGGTGGCCACATCCAGTGTAAGGGAATCAGCTGCAAATCGATCTCCTTGTTCCGTAAAGAACACCACCTCGCCCTGGGCACTGAGGGTGTCATTGGATTTATCATAGGAGGCATGGTCGGCGAAGAGCGCCATTCGGCCCTGATGGATCTCTGCTTTTCCATCCAGGACAATACTGTTTTCACCCACCATTTCAATCTGGTCAGCTTCAAGTTCAACAGGTGCTTTTGAGGTGCTTCCGGTAACGGCAGAAGTCCCTTCAGGAAGCGGTATAAGATCCACGGGGCAGGACTCTGATGCAGCAGCTATTTGAGAAACAGAGAGCACCACCAGAGAGAGAACCAGCAGAGAACGAAGGGAGATGTTAGTCAGTGAAATTTGTCTCATGCCCTTTAATCATCTCTCATCGCTGACAACGAGATCGGCAGATTGTGTCGCATACAATAGTCCAGTCTGGATCCAGAAAAGGCTGAAGTACTTGCCAGTTACCCAATCATACCGCATAGGGATCAGCCGCGCCTCTCTTTCGTTCTATTGATGAGTCTGACAGGACAGCTGTCCAGATCATAAAATTTGGTGTTGCCACAGAATAGATCCGGCAAATCAAGGCTGCTTTAGCTCTTCTGCACAAGCTCAATAAGCCGGTTTTTCAACGCACCTCCCTCCTCAACAGAGGCATAACCCAGGTTTTTTGCCAGAAAATAAGGTATTTTCTGAGCCACCTCCTCCAAACTGAGGTTGATTCCAAGTTGATGTAGGGAGGTTACGGCCAACTCTTCATAACCACACGGGTCAATCCAGGAAAACGGCTCAAGATCCAGGCCCACATTAAAACTCAAGCCGTGGTAGCTTATTTTGTTGCGAATACGGAGTCCGAGAGCGGCAATTTTAGCCCCATCGACATAGACCCCTGGAGCCCCCGGCTGTCGGTCACCCACTATCTCGTAATCACTTAGAAAATCGATCACCGCCCCCTCAAGACCATAAACGATGTCACGCACCCCCAGCCGGGCAACCCTGATGTCAATCAGTGGATAGGCCATCACCTGGTCGGGACCATGGTAGGTGATCATCCCGCCTCGATCACTCTGAACGACAGGTATCTTGTCTGGGTTCTGACGAGGCTCTTCGGATGAGCGCACCCCTCGTGTGTAGACTGCTGGATGTGACAACACCCAGAGCTCATCCCTCTCAACTTGAGTACTGGATCCGGCATAGTGCCGCATTGCTGACCAGACAGTGTGATAATCGAAGAGCCCCCCATGGTAGAGATGCAGAACCCGGCCAGGATCGCTTTTTCCAGTCATACTTCAGACCCTGTCATAAGGTCATTACCACACTTTTGGTTTGATGGAGATCTTGGTAGATTGAATCTACCTGAAGACGACTTTCAGCCCTGATAGTGACAGTTATGGAGAGATAACGGCCATTTCGACTTGGACGGCTCCTGGTCGATAGAAGTGCATCTGGGGCGATATGCAAAGTAATCACAGCAACCACCCGGGCCTCGAACTCTTTCGAGTTCTCTCCCATCACCTTGATATCAAAATCACATGGGAATTCAATCAGTGATAGGGCTTCACCATTACCCCCATTGGAACCAGACATCTTCAGATCATATTGATCAGTAGAACCAGAGACGGATCGTATCCACAATCCAATCCCACCAACCTCCACTTTTGATATTTGAGAGGGCGACAACCGGATACTTGCCGAGCTCCTCCCCTTTCAGAGAGAGGGTCATCGTGCCAACCGGTGCTCCCCTGACAAGAGGGGCCTTAAGTGGAGCCCCGAGAGTAAGCTGTTTTGTCAGTTTCGAGGTCTGTCCCTTGGGGACCAACAGGGTCAGCCCTTCTGCAAAGCCGACCGCTACGGTCTCCTGTTCGGCAAAAAAGAGCTCTGCATGCTCAATCACTTCCTCCGCAGCAAAGAGTTCCGGGAGTTCATAGGCCGCATAGCCAAAAGCCAGGAGAGACTGTACCTGGCTGGTGCGCTCTCGAATACTCCCGGCTCCCAAGACAGTGGCGATGAGTCTCATCTCACCTCGTTTGGCAGAGGCAATCAGGCAATAGCCTGCGGCCTGGGTATATCCTGTTTTTATTCCATCAACAGTACGATCCCGCCACAACAGAAGATTTCGATTGAGCTGTTTAATTCCACTATAGGTAAACTCCTTGATCGCATGCCATGAGTAGTGGTCAGGAAATTCGCGAATCAGCGCACTTGAGAGGAGAGTCAGATCCTTGGCAGTGGAGTATTGCTCTTCATCGGGAAGACCGGTGCTGTTTGTAAAGTGTGAATTGGTCATTCCAAGACGATGAGCCGCTTCATTCATCATTGTGGCAAACCCAGTCTCACTCCCTGCCACATGTTCTGCAAGGGCGATTGAAGCATCATTTCCAGACTGGATGATCACACCCTTTAAGAGATCCTCTATTGAGACCCGCTTGTTGACCTCGATAAACATTTTTGAACCACCGGTCTTCCATGCTTTATCACTGACCAGTGCATCATCCTCAATGCGGAGTGCGCCGTCACGAATACGCTCCAAAACCACAAAAGTAGTCATCATCTTGGTAAGGCTTGCCGGTTCAACCCGCTCATCAACATTGTGTTCTGCCAGAATGGTTCCTGTCTCATGATCTATCAGAAGCCAGGACTTGGCCTCCAAAGGAGGCGGTGGCACAGGTGAGCGGGCGGCTTCCGGCAGGACACTGCCTGCAGTCATCGTCGTACTGAAGGAGAGAGTGAGAGCAAGAAAAAATAGAGGCGATCTGTTCATGGTCATTCCAGTGGTAGTGATTTAATCACAGCTTTGGTGGTGAAAGTGTTGATGGTTCGGTTCGCTGACCTGTTGCTGATGGCCTTCTCCCCGCTCAGCAGAGATCATAACCTACTCTAAACGGTCGGAACACAGTAAACTAACCCCCGCTCTGACTCACAATCCGGGATGGTTCTGTCAGATGGGGATCAAGTCGGTCCTGAGTCTTGGTGGTCTCTTCCAGAGTGGGAAAGGGGCCAATCCTGACAATGAAAAGCTCCCTGTTTTTGCTCACCCCCTTTTTGATATTCACTTGGGAGAATCCAAGGCCCTCAAGTTTAGCCCTGAGGCGGTGAGCGTTGGCAATTTGTCCAAAAGCACCCGCCTGAACATAAAAACCGGTGGTCTGTTGCGGCATCTCAAGTGGAATCAACTCATCAGAGAGGGGCTCCTCGAGATCTGCCTTATCACCATCCGAGAATACTGTCTCAATCACAACCCGTCCGGTCCCGGTTGCGACGATGCCAAGCTTCATCGCTGCGGCGTAAGAGAGGTCAATGATTCGATTGTGCAAAAAGGGGCCACGATCATTGACCTTTACCACTATGGTTCGATCATTATCCAGATTTCGAACACTGACAAAACTGGGCAGAGGCAACTCTTTGTGTGCTGCTGTCATCTTGAACATGTCGTAGCGTTCGCCGCTGGATGTCAGATTGCCATGGAATTTCTTTCCATACCATGAAGCTTCACCCTGTTGTCGAAACCCTCTGGCCTCACCAAGCGGAACATATCTCTTGCCAAACACGGTATAGGGACGATTGCCAGTTCGAGAGCGCGGCAGAGGCTCTGGCGTTGCATCCGGGATTGAAGCAAAGTCACGAGCTGACCGGGTTGGTGGGCCATCATCTTCATAATACCCCCCCTTTCGACCACCATCTGAGATACAGGAAGCGAGAATGAACACTGCCGACAAAACCAGCAGGAGTCTTGAGTTCATCGGTAGTACTGCCTACGGATCATCTCGGCAAGGTCATTGATCACCATTGAGTAGAGCAAACTATGATTGTAGCGGGAGATGACGTAAAAGTTGTGATGAATAACCATAAAGAGATCACCCAACTGCAGTTTCAACTTAACCACTCCAGCAGGTTCATCACCGGGTCGGGGCTGTTCGAGCAACACCCCGAGGGATGCCAATTCATCTACAGTAGATAAAGGCTTAAGCGAAGTGGTTGCCAGCTCCCTAAGAGCAGGACCGGGTTTTGGAGTTGTGACAATGGCGCCTCCCTCCTTCCAGTGGTGCCGTTTTAGATAGTTGGCAACACTGCCTATGGCATCTTCAGTCGTCCCGATCAAATCCCGACGACCATCACCATTGAAATCCACGGCATAGTTCCTGTAACTGCTGGAGATAAACTGGGGTATTCCCATTGCCCCTGCGTAGGAACCCAAAGTTCCATTCACATCAAGGCCCTCCTCCTCTGCCAGGAGCAGATAGTTCTCCAGCTCACTCTTGAAGAAGGTGCGCCTCCGGGAATAGTTGATAAAGAGTGAGGTCAGGCTATCGATCACGGGATAGCCTCCCCGTGCCCTGCCAAAACGACTCTCAACACCAATAATGGCAACGATGATCTCAGGGGGTATGCCAAACTCCTGCTCTGCACGTTCCAGAGGGAGAGCATAACGTTTCCAGAACTCAGCTCCCTGACGTGCACGGCTTGAGGAGAGAAAGAGCTTGCGATAACGATGCCAGGGCATTTTCTCTGCCGGCTTCTTTATCGACCTGATCACTTTAGGGCGCAGGGTTACCTCTTCGAACCAGCGCTTCATTTCTGCCGGATCAATATCGTGCTTCTGGTGCATCTCTTCGATAAAGGCCTTAAGGAGAGGGTACTCTTCAACATTTAGAGCGGCAGAGGCCATACCCGTTGACCCAATAAGCAGGAACAGAGCAACAAGAGCACTCCCTGTGAGGCTTAACATCACCTTTATCCAACTGGAAACAATCATGTCATCAACTGCCTCTCACCATTAATCCCCATAAGAATCCCAAACCCGGCCATCAGGGTCACCATGGATGTGCCCCCATAACTGATCAGTGGCAGAGGAACCCCCACAACGGGGAGTATCCCGACAACCATACCGATATTTACAAAGACATAAAAGAAGAAGGTGAGCGCAAGGCTGCCCGCCAGCAATCGTGAATAGGTTCCTCGGGCATAGAAGGCAATCACCAGCGCACGAGCAACCACAAAGAGATAGAGCAGGATCAGAAGAATGGCCCCATAGAGGCCAAACTCTTCGGCAAACACTGCAAAAATAAAATCAGTGCTTCGTTCAGGGATGAACTCAAGCTGAGATTGGCTACCGTTCAACCACCCTTTTCCGGCAACCCCTCCTGAGCCAATAGCGATCATCGACTGTATGGTGTGGTAGCCAGCACCCAATGGGTCTGACCAGGGGTCAAAGAGGGTGATGATCCTGGTTCTCTGATAATCATGAAGAATCAGGTTCCACAGCAGGGGGGCTACCGCAGCCAATGCCAGACCCGCACCAAGGAGATAACGCCAACTCAGGCCCGCAAGAAAGATGACAATTATTCCCGAAGCGGCCAGGAGCAGTGCAGTCCCAAGATCGGGCTGCATCACCACAAGAACAGCAGGGACAACCAAAGCAACCACCGAAAACAGAAGGTCTCGAAGTCGAGGAGGAAGCGGATGGCGGGTAAGTATCCAGGCCACCATCATCGGCAGGCCCAGTTTCATCAACTCTGCAGGCTGAAACTGGATCACCCCGAGATTGATCCAGCGTTGAGCCCCTTTGCCTATATAGCCAATGACAAGAACAATCCCAAGCAACACCAAACCGATTGTGAAAACCCAGGGTGACCACCGTTCAAGTAGAGCGGGCGGGATGTAGGCAATAATAAACATCGCAACAAATGCCACTGCAATTCGTACCGACTGTCGAATCAGCAGGTCTGTATTTTCACTTCCTGCACTGTAGAGCACCAGCAGGCTGATACTGCAAAGAAGAACAACCCCGGCAATCAGAGGAGGGTCGAGACGTCTTGACTGGTAACGCAACTCATCACCATTCTGGTTTCGACCCGGCGAATATAACACCTCAGCCCTCCCTCTTTTCCGTTGTCGTTGGCGGAGACTCCGGGCTATTGTCACCTCTTGGGAGGAGATAATAATCCATCACCTTTCGGGCAATGGGTGCTGCAGTCCGGCTTCCACTCCCCCCATTCTCAACCACCACAGCAAGGGCAATCCGAGGCTTTTCAACTGGGGCAAAAGCAATAAAAAGCGAGTGGTCGCGAAATTTTTCGGCGACATTTTCCTCCTCATACTTCTCATCCTGCCGAATACCGATAACCTGTGCCGTTCCGGTTTTGCCGGCAATCCGATAGGGAGAATCAAGACCCATATTCCTGGCCGTTCCTCTCTTCCCATGAACTACGGAGACCATTCCCCTGATGATCTCCTTATAGAAGCTCTGACTTTTTAACTTGACATTATCGACCATTAACGGGGCAACCTCTTCACGCCCCCCTGTTGTCGGGTCGACAACAGCCTTAACAAGGTGAGGAACAAAACGGCGGCCACGGTTTGCAAGGGTCGCTACGGCTGCAGCCAACTGCAGGGGGGTCACCAGCATATACCCTTGTCCAATGCCGGAGATGACGGTCTCACCAGGATACCAGGGTGCCCCCTTGGTACGTTCCTTCCACTGCCTTGAAGGCAACAACGCACTGGGTTCATCAGGAAGATCAACCCCTGTCTTTACACCAAACCCAAAACGTGACATCCCCGGATTGATCCGATCAATCCCCAGTTTTACTGCGAGGTCATAGAAATAGACATCACATGACTCGGTGATGGCTTTATGCAGATTAACCGTACCATGGCCTGTTTTATTCCAGCATCGATAGCGGTGAGTGCTGTCAGGCAGGGTATACCAGCCATTGCAGAAGGTCTCTCGCCCCGTACCAAATCCAGCCTCAAGCCCGACCAGTGCCATAAATCCTTTGATGATCGATCCAGGGGCATAACGGCCATAGAGGGCACGATTCAACAAGGGATGTTCTTCAGAGTTGCGAAGTTTCTGATAAGAGACCACGTCAATGCCATTCACAAAGGGGTTGGTGTCGTAGGTGGGATTGCTGACAAGTGCGAGAACCTCTCCGGAAGCCGGTTCAATCGCAACAACTGCACCACGATAGTCGCCCATCAACTCACGGGTGAAGCGCTGGAGCTCAGTATCAATACTCAGATAGAGATTTTTACCTGCAGTGGGAAGTTGCTCTGAGAGCTGACGAATGATTCGACCGTGGGCATTGGTCTCAACCTGCTCATACCCCACCTTCCCCAGCAAATCATGCTCATAGAAAGCCTCAATTCCGAGCTTGCCGATATAGTCGGTCCCGCGGTATTCAGCTTCACTCACTCGGTCGAGGTCCTTCGGGCTGATCCGGCCTACGTAGCCGATAACATGCCCCATCTCTTCCCCAAAAGGATAGTACCTCTGGAGTCGAGCTTTTAGGGAAATACCGGCATGGCGATGCTGATTGATGGCAAACCGGGATGCCTCTTCATCACTTAAGTTGGTTTTAAGCAGCTGTGGTTCAAAACCCGGCCGACGCTTGATCATTTTTTTAAAACGCGTCAACTCCCTCTCAGATAACTCAACATCCTCACCGACTGCATTGAGGAGTGATTTCATATTTTTGACCCGATCCGGGATCACTTCCAGACTAAACATAGGAATGTTTTCGACTATGATTTTTCCATCCCGATCATAGATCTGCCCCCGAACAGGGGGAAGTGGTTCAAGGCGGATCCGGTTCTTTGTAGAGAGCGTCTCCAGACGATCATATTCAACAATCTGTAGATGACTCAGGCGGAAAACAAGAATACTGGCGAGGGTAAAAATCAGCAGAAGGGCGATAAAGAGTCGAGATTGGACCAGATTGGTCTCACGAAGATAGTCTCTGACACGGACGTTAATCACCCTTATTTAACCCTTGCCCGTCGTCGAAGATCACGCAATACAAGAAACACCCAGGGCCAGAACAGCGCGCCAATGACAACTGGCCACCAGTGGCCCAGGGAGGGTGATCGAGTCCCCAGGATTCCATGAATCCAGGTGACCAGTGCCACATCGACAGCGATCAGCGCCATTACGCCAAGTGATTGCTGCCAGAGCGGCATATTGCGGATCTGCAGATGGAACCGGTTGGCAAGATAGCCGAGAATTGATTTGCCAATCGAGTGGTGCCCAAGGAGGGTAAACTGCAGAACATCCATCATCAACCCAACAATCATCCCCACAACAGGGCCCACCCGATCCGGCAAGGCAACACACCAGTAGATTAGAACAAGGGCAACCCAATCCGGCCTGAATGAACTGATCCATTCAGGCAGAGGGATTGCTGAAATAAGAAAGGCGAGGAGAAAAGAGGCTCCAATCAACCACCAGCCCTGTCGGGGTGATCTCAAAGATTCAGCCATCGCTTCGCTCTCCTGTCTCCCCCGAGATAGCGGGCTCCTTTTCCTGGGGCTTTCCTGGCCAAATCAGAAGAACATTTCGTCTCCGATCGAGACGCGCGTGGGGCTTTGCCAGGACATCAAGAAAAGCGGCATTTCGATCTCTTATGATGCGGTCAATTCCAGCTACCGGGTAACCCCCTGGGAACCGCCCCCCCAGCCCTGAGGTGACAAAAATATCATCCTCATTGAGATCAGCATTACGCCCAATATAGGGGGCTCTGAGCTGGTTTGAATCCCCGGTACCAAAAATAACGGTTCTTAATCCTGTCCTCTGAATTTGAACCGGCAGTGCATGATTGGGGTCTGTGACCAGGGTTACAGCACTGGTGAAGGGGGTGATTCGACTGACTTGGCCGACAACTCCCTCGGAGTCGATTACGGGCTGCCCAACGTAGACCCCATCACTTGAGCCTTTATCGATGAGCAACATCCGAGAGAGGGGTTCAAGACCAACATCAATGAGTTGGGCAAGCAGCACCTCATCCGCAACTCGTTCTGAAGCGGCCAACATGCTGCTCAACTGTCGATTCTCAGCTTCCAGGGTTTCAAAAAGCTGCAAGCGGGACTTGAGTATCTGGTTTTCTGCCTTGAGCTGGGTATTGACCGCTCTGAGTGCAGAAGTCGTCGCTGTGGTCTCTGACAACCAATCACTGAATCGACCTGGAAATTGGGCAAGCAACTGCAGTGGCTGGAGGGCAACGGCAACAGAGGATCGCAAGATCTGAAGGGATTGGGTTCGATGATCAAGAATCATCAGCCCAAGCGACAACCAGAGCATCAGGATTAAGCCGATGAGGTTGGATTTTGACCTATAAAGGGTCATGGTTTCTATTGACCGTCAGATACCGCAGACAAGGGGCACCTCTTTGGAAAGCGCCCTCGATGGACAGTTATTCTCGACTGAATACCTCACCCAGGCGATCCATCTCATCCAGTGCATGACCCGCTCCTCGAGCAACACAGGTGAGGGGATCCTCAGCAACAATAACAGGCATTCCAGTCTCATCCATCAGTCTGCGATCAAAATCTCGAAGCAGGGCTCCACCACCACCGAGCACCATCCCCCGATCACTGATATCTGCACTCAGCTCGGGCGGAGTCCGTTCCAGGGCCTGCCTTACGGCCTGGACAATCACCACAAGCGCATCACTGATGGCATCGAAAATCTCTGAGCTATTGATGTTCAGGCTTCGGGTCAGGCCCTCAGCAACATCCCGTCCTTTGATCTCCATCTCCAGCTTTTCTGACTTGCTCCATGCGCAACCAATCTGGTTTTTCACCCGCTCCGAAGTAGCCTCACCAATCAGAAGGCCATGCCGTCGCCTGATGTAGTGCTGAATCGCATCGTCGAAGGTATCTCCGGCCACTCTGAGTGACTGGGAGTAGACCATACCTCCAAGAGAGATCACCCCAACCTCTGTGGTGCCGCCACCAATATCCACCACCATGGATCCTGTCGGCTCGGCGATGGGGAGGTCAGCACCGATCGCTACTGCCATTGGCTCTTCAATCAGATAGACCTCTCGAGCACCTGCACTGGCAGCCGACTCCCTGATCGCCCGTCGCTCCACCTGAGTCGACCCACAGGGGACTGAGATGATGATCCGAGGGCTGGCAAAAAGACGGTTCTCCTGAACCTTGCGGATAAAGTACTTGAGCATTACCTCGGTGATGGTGAAATCAGCAATCACACCGTCCTTCATCGGTCTGATGGCACTGATATTACCTGGAGTCCTGCCCAGCATAAGCTTGGCTTCCTGACCCACTGCAAGCACATCCTTGCCTGTCGGTCCGGAACCGGTATTTCGGATCGCCACTACAGAGGGCTCATCCAGGATAACCCCTTTGTTGCGAACATAAATCAACGTATTTGCCGTTCCGAGGTCGATAGCGAGGTCGTTGGAAAAAAGACCAAATAGACGTTTAAACATACTTTTGAATTAACTCGTTATTTTGTTGTGTCATGATGACTTCACCAAGTTGGCGAAATCATCTCGTTCAGCTACCGGACTCTAACAGCGGGCAATGCTCTATTCAACCTGAGGATAGGTTATGGTACCGTTCGCTTCTGTTTATTCTCTCCCTATCTCTTTGTATGTCACTCACACCAGAAGACATCCTGAAAATAGCCCATCTGGCCCGTCTTGAGGTGCCAGAGGAAGAGAGCAGTGATTATGCCAGAGAGCTCTCTGCCATTCTTGATTTTGTTGAACAGATGAATGAGGCCGATACCCGCGACATCCTGCCCCTCTCCCACCCCCAGGATGCCACGCTCAGAATGCGTGAGGATAAAATCAATGAATCTGATCAACGGGAGTATTACCAGAGCCTGGCACCAGAAACCGAAGGGGGACACTATCTTGTTCCCAAGGTCATTGAATAAGCCCCAATGACAATCAGTAACGCCTCTCCTGTCACCCTCTCGACACTCTCTGCTGCACTTCACAACAGAGAGCTCTCCAGTGTTGAACTTACCACGGACTACCTCAACCGGATTGAACGGCACTCTGACCTAAATGCATTCATCACCGTTGACCCCGACTCCGCCCTGAAACAGGCAGAAGAGGCTGACCGCTCTATTGCCACTGGGAACCCCGGGCCAATGACCGGAATCCCTATTGCCCACAAGGATATCTTCTGCACTCAGGGGATGGCGACAACCTGTGGTTCAAAGATGCTGGAAAAATACATCTCCCCCTATGATGCAACGGTGGTTGAACGCCTGAAACAGGCAGGGGCGGTGACCCTCGGCAAGACCAACATGGATGAATTTGCCATGGGCTCATCCAATGAAAACTCTTTTTTTGGCGCGGTCTCAAATCCCTGGGACAAAAACCGGGTTCCCGGGGGAAGCTCAGGTGGTTCCGCTGCCGCTGTGGCCGCCGGGATCTCACCTGCTGCCACCGGGACCGATACTGGCGGCTCGATCAGACAACCCGCCTCATTTTGTGGTCTTACGGGCCTCAAACCCACCTATGGCCGTGTCTCCCGCTGGGGAATGATCGCCTTTGCCTCATCCCTTGATCAGGCCGGACCGATCACCCGTACAGCAGAAGATGCGGCGATTATGCTCGGTATTATGGCCGGTTTTGACCAGCGCGACTCAACCTCGGTAGAGAGAGCCGTGCCTGACTATAGAGCCACTCTGGACGACAGCCTTGATGGGCTTACTATCGGACTTCCCAGGGAGTATTTTGACCAAGGCCTGGATAGTGAAGTCGGTGATGCTGTAGAGAGAGCACTCCACCAGCTTCAATCCCAGGGAGTTAGAACTGTTGAGATAGAACTACCCAACAGCATGCTTGGAATACCCTGTTATTACGTCATTGCACCTGCTGAGGCCTCTTCCAATCTGGCTCGTTTTGATGGTGTCCGTTATGGCTACCGGGCCGACAATTACCAGGACCTGAATGAGTTGTACTGCCGCTCGAGGACTGAAGGGTTCGGCCCTGAAGTACGACGCCGGATCATGATCGGCACCTATGCTCTTTCAGCGGGCTACTATGATGCCTACTACCTTAAAGCCCAAAAACTCCGCCGGTTAATTGCCAATGATTTCGAGCAGGCGTTTGCTCACTGCGATCTAATTGTTGGGCCCACCGCACCCACCACCGCTTTTCGGATTGGTGCCAAGACCCACGATCCGGTCTCGATGTACCTGAATGACATCTATACCAATGCCGCCAATCTGGCGGGTCTTCCCGCACTCTCCATCCCCTGTGGACTGGATAGTCAAAACCTGCCGATCGGTCTCCAACTGGTTGGAAACTATTTTGATGAGTCTCGCCTTCTTAATGTCGCTCACCGTTTTCAGATCGAGAGCGATCACCACCTCCAACAACCGACAAAGGTGTGAGAATGAGTGACTGGGAGACGGTGATCGGGCTTGAAGTTCATGTCCAGCTGAAGACAGCAAGCAAGATCTTCTCTGGTGCAGCAACTGACTATGGCTCGGAACCCAACACCCAGGCTTGTGCCGTCGATATCGCCCTTCCAGGGGTTCTCCCGGTGATGAACCAGGAGGCGGCAAGGATGGCAGTCGTCTTTGGGCTTGCCATCGGTGCCAAAATCAACCAGCGTTCGATATTTGCCAGAAAGAACTACTTCTATCCCGATCTCCCGAAAGGTTATCAGATTAGCCAGTATGAGCTTCCCATCGTTGCCCAAGGACAACTTGAGATCAATGTTGACGGCCAGCTCAGGTCTATCGGTATCACCCGAGCTCACCTCGAAGAAGATGCCGGGAAATCAGTCCATGAGGGGTTTCAGGGGGCAACGGGTATTGATCTCAACCGTGCGGGAACACCGCTGCTCGAAATTGTCTCTGAACCGGACTTGCGAACCTCTGCTGAGGCGGTCGCCTATCTCAAAAAATTACACTCCCTGGTCCGCTACCTTGGCATCTGTGATGGCAATATGCAGGAGGGTTCATTTCGATGTGATGCCAATATCTCGGTCAAACCGAGATCATCCTCCACTCTTGGGACCCGGGCGGAGATCAAGAATATCAATTCATTCCGTTTTGTTGAGCGTGCCATCACGTTCGAGATTGAGCGTCAGATCGATCTCCTTGAAGAGGGCGGCAGCGTCATTCAGGAGACCCGGCTCTACGATGCAGATCGTGATGAAACCCGGTCGATGCGAGGGAAAGAGGAGGCCCACGACTACCGTTATTTCCCTGATCCCGATCTCCCCCCCCTCCTCCTCTCTGATCAGTTCCTTGATCAGGTTGCCGCGAGCTTGCCCGAACTTCCAGAAGCACGGAGTGCTCGATTTGTCAGTGAGTACAAGCTTGATCCGGGTGAGGCCACAAAACTGGTCGATGACCGCGCCGTCGCCGATTTTTTCGAAGCCACTGTAAAAGACTCTCCCAAAGAGGCCAAACGTGTTGCCAACTGGATTAATGGTGAGATAGCCGCCAGACTGAACCGCCAGAACCTCACGATTTCTGATTCCCCTGTCACCCCCGACCTGCTCAGCAAGCTGATCCAACGAATTGCCGATGGCACGCTCTCCGGAAATACCGCCAAAGAGGTCTTTTCGGCACTCTGGGAGGGAGAGCGGGATGTTGACCAGGTGATTGATGACAAAGGGCTCAAACAGATCACCGACTCAGGCACCATCGAATCTATCGTCGATGAGGTGTTAAATGGCTTTGTGGATCAAGTGGAGCAGTACAAGGGCGGGAACACCAAAGTGTTCGGCTTTCTCGTCGGCCAGGTGATGAAGAGGAGTCAGGGCAAGGCCAACCCCAAGCAGGTCAATGAGCTGCTGCGCAACAAGCTCGGTTAATCGATCAACCACCAGCCCGGCCGGAGACCTTTCAACAACCGTTGCCAAAGGGCGGTTAAGCTGAAAAGAGAATTTCTGAAAAGAACCGGGTCTCCCTCTCCAGGGCATCAACCCGTGCTTTTTTACCCCGAAACCCGTGCCCCTCATCTGGATACTCTACATATTGGCAGCTGATCCCACGATCCTCCAGCGCCTTGACCACCTCCTTGGAGAGCGATGGCGGAACCACCTTGTCATCAAGCCCCTGAAAAAGAACAAGGGGAGCATTCAGTTGGTCGAGATAAAAGATGGGTGAGCGTTGATAGTAAAGACTGGAGCTCTTGTTTGCCGTTGCCTGGTCATAATCTTCACCAATCAGTCTATCCGTATAGTATTTTTCAAACTTGTGGGTAATCGAAGCCAATGTGGCCAGATTCCCAATACCGTAGTAGCTCGCACCTGCCCGAAAGAGCTTGGGGTAGTGAACCAGGAGCTGAAGAACCGCATATCCCCCGGCACTGCTCCCACGGAGCACGATGCGCTCGGGATCGATGAGCTCTCTTACCACTAGAAAGTGGATCGCATCCACCACATCATTAATGTCTCTTTCACCCCATCGACCATAGAGAGCATCTCTATAGCGCCGACCATAACCGCTGCTCCCACGATAGTTGACATCAACCACGGCATAGCCACGAGTGGTCCAATACTGGATACGAGGCTCAAACAGAGGGAGCACCCTTGCTGTTGGCCCGCCATGGATCAGCACCATCAGAGGGGGCAGTGAATCGATCGTGGCCTCAAAAGAGCTGTTTCGGGGCGGATAGAAGTAGGCGTGGGCCTGCACCCCATCTCTGGTCTGGTAGACCATCGGTTGGGCAACACTGAGGTCCTCTTTCTCAAGCAGAAGCGTCGATGCGACAAGAGGCTCCAGCTCAGGGCTCTCACTGCTCCACACGGAGATCTCCGCGCCATGCTCTGCCGATGAGGTGATCATCACAGCAGTTGACGCTCTATTGCCAGCCTCTCCCTGATTCACCCCGGCGAGTTGGGTATATCCTGCTGCCCGCTGATCAACAATCCGGCTCTCTCCGGTCGTGCGGTCTACTGTAACCAGAACATCGCCTGCTCTTTCAGACCTCACTGCCAGCAGGCGTTCGGAATCTATGGCCAGAAGTCGTTTATCACCAAATACCCAGAGAGGTTCCCCATAGTCAAAGGTCTCCTGAGTAACAGCTCGAACTCTCCGTCCATCCCAGCTATGGATATTCCAGTAACCGGCTGCTGAATCCTCGTTTGAAGCACTATCCTTGATAAAAAAGAGCTCTCCATCGAAAGCATACTCCAGCTGACAAACCGAAACCCCCTCTCCTTCTACAACCGTTGTAACCTGATCCAACGCTATGCCGTGATCATGAGAGATGATCTCGGCGGTCATCAGCCTGGATTGATCCCAGGGCATAGAGGGGTGATTCCAGGCTATCCAGGCCAACCTCTCTCCATCCGGAGAGACCACCAGGTTGGCCACAAAATCACTCTCACCAAAAAGTGTTGTTGGGACTGAAGGGGCCTGCTGATTGAGGGGCAGCGAGACAATATTATTGATTACCCCCCCATCCTGATCTTCCTGTTCTCCAACTGCCAGAAGGAAACCCTCCTCTTTTACCGCCACTAGATCGGCAAAACGACCGGCTTTTTGTTGATCGTCTCCCTTCGGGGTGATCGGCCTTGGAAGCGCGCTTGGAGTGAGGCGTTGTCGGTAGAGTCTCTGATCCTGATCATTGCTGAAGATCACCTCACTCTCAAGAAAGAGGAGCGCGCGGCCGCCATATTCATGAACTCGGCTTCGCAGGCTGAACACCTCAGGAGTAAGGCACTCTCTCACCCCGCCAGGAGTAAGCCGGATCAGTTGAGAATGCCCCGAATCAGCCGACTGTTCCACCCAATAGAGCGTTCCATCCTGCAGATGCGGGTAGTTAGGCCTTGCAGGGGCAGAAAAAATGACCTCTGCTGAGAGAGAACTCTTCCAGAGCCCAAATTCTGATATCTCACTGTTTCGGGTCATTGACGGAGACCCTGATCAGAGATGACCAGCCGCCAATCCTGCTTCTTGGCTGATCGGTCAAGACCCAGTGAGGCAAGAAAGCCAGAGGGTGCTTCAAGGGCATACCGAAACTTACCCCCAGGGCCGTAGAGACGATCCTCTACCGGATCCATTGTTGTTGCGCTGAGCAGACGGCCATCCTCCTGGAAGAAGAGAATATCGAGTGAGAGTTTAACATTGCGCATATGAAAAAGAGTCCGCGTATCGCCCTCAAAAGCAAACAGAATGGTTGTTCCAGTGACATCGTCTGGACAGAGGAACTGATACCCCGCTGCCCGCTTCCTCGGGGTATCTGCAAACCTGGCTGTGAGCGTTATCGGTCTGTTGCTACTGTCGATAAGGGTTATCTCCCGCTGCTCCATCTGATCCCACTCCTTAGTGTTGGAGCGACACTCACTCTGAGAGAGTGCTGAAACCGGGTTAATCAGGATCACCACTCCAAACCATGCAGCCTGTAGCCAGAGTGGTAATGATCTGTTCCCACTCACTGTCCGATAGTGTCTAGAACGACCTGACAGACCCGGTCAACCTGCTCCTCTGCCATATCCGGAAAGATGGGCAGTGAAATCACCTCGTCCGCAGCCGTTTCAGCAACAGGCAGAGAACCCGCCTGATAGTTCAGATGGCTGAAGACCGTCTGCAGATGGAGCGGTTGTGGATAGCAGATAGAACTGCCGATTTTCGCATCCGTCAGCGCTGCCCTGACCGGGTCTCTGTCAGGGGTTCTGATGGTATAGAGATTGTAAGCGTGTTCTGCTTCAAAAGGGCATGATGGGGTTACTACCGGGCTCTCGATAAATCTTGAGTGATACCAACTTGCGACCTGATTGCGCCTGGCGATCGCCTGATCCAGTTTTCGAAGTTTTATCCTCAGAAGAGCGGCCTGAATCTCATCCAGACGGCTATTGTGCCCGACCTGGTCATGGATAAAGGGGGAGGCCGCCCCATGATTACAGAGGTGGCGGATGGTGGTTGCCAGTTGCTTATCACTGGTTGAAATCAGTCCTCCATCTCCATAGCCGCCAAGAACCTTGGTAGGATAGAAACTGAAGCACCCCGCCCTCCCTGCCGACCCCACCTTCTCTCCATTCCAACTCGCCCCAAATGCCTGAGCGCAGTCCTCGATAACCTCCAGCCGATGGCGAAGGGCAATCTCCCCCAGATCAGAGAGATTTACCGGACAGCCAAAGATATGAACCGGCAGAATTGCTTTTGTCCTTGAAGTAATCCGAGCTTCAACCTGTTGTGGATTGAGATTAAAGGTGTCAGGATCAATATCAACGAAGATGGGAACAGCGCCAATGTGTGCGATCACTTCGGCAGATGCAAAGAAAGTCCACGGAGTGGTAATGATCTCATCGCCGCGCTTCAATCCTGCTGCCCTTAAGACCAGTACGAGTGCATCAGTCCCATTGGCAACCCCGATTGCATGCTCAACACCGAGGTATCGGGCAGTCTCCTGTTCAAAAGCACCGACATTGGGGCCGAGAATAAAACGGCCGCTCCTTCCCGCTTCCCTGATCGCATCAAACCACTCTGCCTCAAGTTCCTTGAATTCTGCCGAGAGATCAAGATAGGGGACAGGCTCTATTGCTTTAGACATAGTTCGATCTTTTCTCTGACGAGCGAGGCAACCCGCAAGGCTTCAACCCCTTGATGACCACTTACCAGTGGCTTGAGCCCATTCCTCACTGCATCTACAAAATGTTCAAGTTCAGCATCCAGGGGAGGGCGGGATTCAACTTCAAGCTTCTCAGAAATGATTTCAGGGAATCGCTCCCCAGGGGGACACTCTCCGGTAGTGACCATATCAATCTGCTGGTCAGCAAAATTGAGGGCGTGGTAGCCATTTTCACCAAAAACCCTGATCCGGCGAAAACGTTTGTTTGAAACCCGACTAGCGGTCACATTGGCAACGACATCATTTTTAAACTCCAGTCTTGCATTGGCGATATCGACCTGGTCGGTCACTACCTTGGCCCCGACTGCGCTCACCCCAACAAGGGTGTCATCAACCAGTTCCATCACAATATCGATGTCGTGAATCATCAAATCAGTTACCACATCGACATCTGTAGCCCGTTCAACAAATGTGCCCAGACGGTGAACTTCGATAAACCGCGGCCTGCCTACCTTTTCTGCCAGCATCATCACCCCCGCATTAAAGCGTTCGAGATGGCCGACAAGGAGAATAATCCCGGCACTCTGTGCTGCAGAGACGATCTCCTCGGCCTCTGCGACTGTCGGTGCAACCGGCTTCTCAAGCAGAAGGTGGATGCCTGCATCGATAAACGGCAAAGAGACCTCCCGGTGCAGGGTGGTCGGTACCACCACGCTGACAGCGTCTACTCGTCCGATCAGCTGAGAAATGTCTTTAAATGGTGTGGATTGTGTCTCTGCAGCTACTTTTTCTGCTCTCTCCCAGTCATCGTCGACCACCCCCACCAACTCCACACCCTCCATTCTGGTGTAGATCCGGGCATGGATACTTCCAAGATATCCAACCCCAACGACTGCGACTCGTACGGGCTTCATAGCAGGTTCATCCGGCTGAAGGTGGTTGTGTTCTGGCTCATCTGGGTCAATTATAACCCAGTCGGGAAGCGAATCATTCTTCAACCAACAGGGATGATCTAAATATTCCCCTATTTCCAATGGTCGTTGTAAATTTGAGATTCCCCAGCCCAATCCCAACAGGGTACACTTGCGGTTAACTCCAATTCACCCTCTTCTCCCTGCCTGCTCTGTCAACCCGACCTTTGCTCCAACAATCCAGATCATGATTCAACAACTCTCACGCTTCTTTAATCGCCACCTCGACCTCTCCCTGGGCGTCGATCAACAACCCTCATCGGATCCCCTCCGCCTGGCCGCTGCTGCACTTCTCCTTGAAGTGGCGAGGGCTGACTTTTCAGTCAACAGTGATGAACAGGAGTCCATCCAGAGGATGGTTGCCTCCGCCTATGGACTCACCCCAAAGGAGGCCGATGAACTGATAGAACTGGCTGAAGAGGAGGTCAATGATGCCACTTGCCTCCATAGTTTCACTTCATTGATCAATGAACAATGGCCGCTCGAGAAGAAGATAGAGCTGGTCGAGCGAATGTGGCAGGTAGCTTATGCTGACAACCATCTCGACAGCCACGAACAGCATTTGATCAGAAAAATCGCCACTCTTCTCTACCTTCCTCACAAGGCTTATGTTGAAGCCAAACTGCGAGGCAAGGCAACCTCCGGGTAGACGTGGCGAGGGGTAACTGTGCTGCCTGGTGCGGGGGAAGAAGACGATCATCGGCGCCCTCATTCAGCGATCGGTTGCTCCCCCTTTAAAAGGGGATATCATCATCCGGGTCACCCAATCCACCCCCAGGCTGGCCTGAAGGGGGCTCAGAGGGTCCACCGTAACCTTCGCCAGACGGCTGGGGAGCCCCTCCCCCTCCGCGCGAGTCAAGCATCTGCATAGTGCCGTTGAAATCAACAACCACTTCAGTGGTATAGCGGTCCTGGCCGCTCTTGTCCTGCCACTTTCGGGTCTGCAACCGCCCTTCAATATAGACCTGGGAGCCTTTCTTTAGGTACTCAGCTACTATCTCTGCCAGTTTTCCAAAAAAAACAACGCGGTGCCACTCGGTACGATCCTGGCGCTCCCCGGTATTTTTATCCTTCCAGCTGTCGGTTGTTGCCACTGAGATGTTGGCAATTGCACGCCCATCCGCAGAATAACGGACATCCGGATCCTGACCAAGATTGCCGATCAGAATAACTTTGTTGATACCTCGAGCCATAATGCTCTCCTTCTTTTAGTAGTGTCGGTTTATAGACCTCATGGGTGGTAATGCAGTTCATCTGCCTCAGTTTTTCAGCGTAACGCCCGTTTCATTGGCAACTCTCTCCAGCTTTTCATTATCAAACAGAGCGGGGTCAACCTTCAAGTAGGCGACCTCCTCATTGACCATTACAGTCACTTCTGCAACCCCAGGCAGCCCGACCAAGCCGTTGGTGAACTGTTTACTGTCATCTGACTGCAGAGTAAAGCCAATCTGCAGGCTGTCGAACAACTTCTGCTGAGGTGCCGTAACTGCAACGATCAACCAGACTATAAGCATCAGTGTGCTTAAGAGTATCACCCCTTGAAGTCCATAGGCGCCATAGATCAGGCCTCCCAGAGTTCCACCAACAAAGATCCCTGAGAATTCAAAAGTATTGTAGACCCCGATCGCTGTCCCTTTGCTCCCGGCCGGCGCCAGCCGAGACATCAGTGAAGGCAGCATGATCTCCAGTCCATTGAATCCAACGAAAAACACCCAAAGACCAAAAGCAATTCCATAATAGGAGTCAATCCCGACGTAGATCAGCAAGAGGCCTCCAATCAGGAGAGTAAGGCAGATAAGGAAGAGCTTGCGGACCAGATCACGGTGCTGTCCATAGCGGATAATGGGGACAATCCCGATAATTGATAGAGAAAGCACTGAAATATAGATCTTCCAGTGGTCCCCACGATCGAGGCCGATATTCTCCATGAGTGCAATGGGCACAATGACAAAAATAGCGGTAAGAACGAAATGAAGAATAAAAATCCCAACATCCAAACGGATCAGCTGTGGGTCCTTGAGCACCGCACTGAACTGATACATCGCAGGCTGAGTATCGCTATGGTGGGTTGAAATTACAGCATGAGGGACCATGAACCAGAGGACGGGCAGCGCTGCAAGCGCCAACAGACCGGTCATCCAAAACAGCCCGGGCACTCCAATCCACCGATCGAGTAGCGGGCCAAGGATAAAGGCAAGGGCAAATGCCGTCCCAATAGTGCCGCCGATAATTGCCATCGCCTTGGTGCGCTGACTCTCCCGGGTCAGATCTGCCGTCAATGCCAGAATAGCTGCAGTAATTGCACCAGATCCCTGGAGTGCACGACCGATGATCACCCAGAGTATGGAGTCAGCCATTGCCGCTACGACACTCCCGAAGGCAAAAATCAACAATCCAATAGAGATGATTGGTTTTCGGCCAAAACGATCTGACAACATGCCAAAGGGAATCTGAAAGAGCGCCTGGGTAAGGCCGTAGGCGCCAAGGGCGATACCCACCAATACGGGGGTCTGGCCCTCAAGTTCCCGCGCATAGAGAACAAAGACCGGGAGAATGAGAAAAAGACCAAGCATTCGCAGGCCAAATAGGCCTGAAAGAGCAGAGACGGCCCGCCTCTCTACAGCAGTCATGGATTGATCGTTCAAGGGAGTTATTCTTTGTATTGCATCTACCTGATAGAACTTCATATAGTAGCAGGTTGGATTTGTTGCAGGAATAAAAATGCAGAAGATAAATATCCGTGGGGCGCGAACCCACAATTTGAAAAATATCGACCTTGATCTCCCCAGAGACAAGTTGATTGTGGTAACGGGGCTCTCTGGTTCAGGCAAGTCATCTCTCGCCTTCGACACTATCTATGCAGAAGGTCAGCGTCGGTACGTGGAATCCCTTTCAACCTATGCCCGCCAGTTCCTCTCGTTGATGGAGAAACCTGACGTTGATCAGATTGAGGGGCTCTCGCCTGCGATCAGTATTGAGCAAAAAGCAACCTCTCATAACCCCCGGTCAACCGTTGGGACAGTGACCGAGATTTACGACTATTTGAGGTTGCTCTATGCCCGGGTGGGTGATCCCTGTTGCCCAACCCACGGCAGCACCCTCCAGATCCAGACTGTCAGTCAGATGGTTGATCAGCTGATGGAGTACCCCGAGGGAACCCGGCTTATTCTGCTTGCTCCGCTGATTGACGGTCGAAAGGGTGAATACCATCAACTGCTGGAACGTTTGAAAGCCCAGGGCTTTATCCGTGCCCGTATCGATGGTGAGGTTGTAGAGCTGGAGGAGTCACCCATACTGCGTCGCAACAGCCGCCATACGATTGAAGCTGTCATCGATCGTGTTGTGGTCCGGCCGGGCAATGAACAGCGTTTTGCAGAATCCCTGGAGACTGCTCTTGAGCTTGCCGGGGGTACCGCCAGAGCTTCAATTCTGATTGATGAGAACCACCCTCAAGGTCAAGAAGTTCTATTTTCAGCCCGCTTTGCCTGTCCAGAATGTGGTTACAGTCTCGGCAAGCCCGAGCCCAGGCTCTTCTCTTTCAATAATCCAGCCGGAGCCTGTCCAGACTGTGAAGGTCTCGGGGTTCGCCAGTTCTTCGATCCGGAACGGGTGATTCGTGATCCGGCACTGACTCTTGCTGCCGGTGCAATCCCCGGCTGGGAACGACGAAATGCCTTTGTCTTCAGTCTCCTTGAGTCTCTCTCCCGCCACTACAACTTTGACATCAACTCTCCATTTAAGGCTCTCTCTGCGAAGGTACAGAAGGTAATTCTCTACGGCAGTGGTGAGGAAGAGATCGAGTTCACCTATATCAGCCAGCATGGCCGCAGAAGCAGTCGTCGACACCCTTTTGAGGGGGTGATCCCCAACTTTGAAAGGCGTTATCGTGAGACCGATTCAAATACAGTCAGAGAGGATCTGATCAAGCATATTATCACCCAACCCTGTGACAGCTGCCATGGCAGTCGCCTGCGCATTGAAGCGCGCCATATCTTTATTACCGATAGACCCATCAATGAGCTGGTTGCTCTGTCCATCGATCAGATTCAGGTTTTCTTCGATAACCTGAAACTACCAGGAAGGCGTGGTGAAATTGCCGAGCGGATCATCAAAGAGATCAGCCAGAGACTGGGATTTCTGGTTGACGTTGGTCTTGACTACCTGACGCTCAACCGTGCCGCTGAAACGCTCTCTGGTGGAGAGGCCCAGAGGATTCGCCTCGCCTCTCAGATCGGTTCAGGCCTCGTTGGGGTAATGTATATCCTTGATGAACCCTCCATCGGTCTCCATCAGAGAGACAATGCCCGATTACTTGATACGCTATTCAGACTGCGGGATTTAGGCAACACCATCATTGTGATCGAGCATGATGAAGAGGCTATTCGAAACGCAGACCATGTGGTTGATCTCGGACCCGGGGCAGGTAATCATGGGGGGAAGATCATTGCCCAGGGTACACCGGAAGAGGTCATTGCAACCCCGGCTTCACTGACGGGAAAGTACCTTGCTGGTAGCGAGTACATCCCGGTACCCAACCCCAGAAAGGGGCCAGACCCAACGCTTCACCTCACCATCTGTGGAGCCAGAGGGCATAACCTTCAATCAATCAATGTTGATATCCCCGTAGGCGTTTTTACCTGCGTAACCGGTGTCTCGGGTTCTGGAAAATCCACCCTGATCAATAACACCCTCTACCCTGCAGTGGCTCAGGCCCTTCATGGTGGCAAGCACCGGCCAGCACCCTGTGACCAGATAACCGGGATTGATCATTTTGATAAAATTATCGACATTGATCAGAGTCCCATAGGGCGAACTCCGCGCTCAAACCCGGCTACCTATACGGGCCTTTTTACTCCGATTCGTGAGCTTTTTGCAGCAACCCTGGAGTCGCGGGCAAGAGGTTATAAGCCCGGCCGCTTCTCCTTTAATGTCAGGGGAGGACGCTGCGAGGCGTGCCAGGGTGATGGCCTGATTCGGGTCGAGATGCACTTTCTCCCCGATGTCTATGTCACCTGTGATACCTGCAAAGGCTCCCGCTATAACCGCGAGACCCTTGATATCCGCTATAAAGGCAAGACCATAAGCGATGTATTGCAGCTTACGGTTGAAGAGGCAAAACCCTTCTTCTCGGCAATTCCAACCGTCAACCGCCGACTGGAGACACTAGTTGATGTTGGCCTTGGTTATATCCGTCTTGGCCAAAGTGCAACCACCCTCTCCGGAGGTGAGGCCCAACGGATCAAGTTATCTCGTGAGCTCTCAAAACGAGATACAGGAAAGACGCTCTATATTCTGGATGAACCTACCACCGGACTCCATTTTCATGACATCAGGCAGCTCCTTGTGGTGCTCCACCGCCTCCGCGACCACGGCAATACTGTTGTCGTCATCGAGCATAATTTAGATGTGATCAAAACAGCGGACTGGATCGTAGACCTCGGACCGGAAGGCGGAAAGCGAGGAGGACGGGTGGTAGCCACCGGAACCCCGGAGGAGGTTGCCTCCCTGAGCGATGACTCTTACACCGGAAGATACCTCAAACCCCTCCTTGAAGAGATCGATTAGAGGCCTCACATCCTTTTAAAAACAACCTTCTATAGTAATTGGTAAGACCGCTTTCCCAATTTACCCTTTTTGCCTACGATCGCCTTGAATTCACTGTTACTATTAGATTGAATCGGGACTCCATTGAGGGAACTGCTGGGAAGCTTCACCACCCCACTGCCCACATAGTCAACCTAAATCCGATCAGGAGCGAAACGTATGACCTCCGAAAAAAAGATTTTCGACATTGATCCGGTTGAGACCCAGGAGTGGCTCGAAGCCCTCACTGCCGTCATCGACCGCGAGGGTGAAACGCGAGCCCACTACCTTTTGGAAGAGCTGATCAATCTGGCCAGACGCTCCGGAACCTGGATCCCCTATCGCCCCAATACCGCCTATCTAAACACTATCCCGGCAGCCAACGAGGCCCGCAGCCCGGGGAATTCTGAGCTTGAATGGCGAATTCGCTCTCTGGTTCGCTGGAATGCACTGGCCATGGTGGTTAGAGCCAATAGAGTGAGCAGTGAACTCGGTGGCCATATCGCCAGTTTTGCCTCATCAGCAACACTCTACGATATCGGTTTCAACCACTTCTGGCGCGCCCCCACTGAAGATAACCCGGGTGATTTGATCTTTTTCCAGGGACATTCTGCTCCGGGCATCTATGCCCGTGCCTTTCTCGAGGGTCGACTGAGTGAAGATGATCTTGACCACTTCCGACAGGAGGTCGGTGGCAAGGGTCTCCCCTCCTACCCCCACCCCTGGCTGATGCCTGATTTCTGGCAGTTTCCAACTGTCTCCATGGGTCTCGGCCCGCTGCAGGCCATCTATCAGGCACGCTTTATGAAATACCTCAGCCATCGTGAGTTGATTGAGGCCAAGGACCGCAAGGTCTGGGCCTTCATGGGTGACGGGGAGATGGATGAACCCGAGGCACTGGGTGCCATCTCTCTAGCCGGCAGAGAGAAACTCGACAACCTCATCTTTGTCGTCAACTGTAATCTCCAGCGTCTGGACGGTCCGGTGCGAGGAAATGGAAAGATCATCCAGGAGCTTGAAGGCACTTTCCGTGGCTCAGGGTGGAATGTCATAAAAGTGATCTGGGGCTCCTATTGGGACCCGCTGCTGCTCAGAGACACCAAGGGCTTCCTGCGCAAGCGAATGGAAGAGGCCGTTGATGGAGAGTATCAGGCCTTCAAGGCCAAAGGGGGGGGCTTTACCCGAGAGCACTTCTTTGGCAAATATCCCGAACTCAAAGCGATGGTTGCGACGATGACAGACCGGGATATCTGGCGCCTCAACCGCGGTGGACATGATCCTCACAAAGTCTATGCCGCTTATGATCAAGCCTCAAAACACAGTGGCCAGCCTACAGTCATTCTGGCCAAGACGGTAAAAGGTTATGGCATGGGTGAAGCCGGGGAAGGCCAGAATATCACCCACTCACAGAAGAAGATGGCTGAAGGGGCGTTAAAAGCTTTCCGTGACCGTTTCAACATTCCTATCGATGACGAAAAGATCAATCAGGCGCCGTTCTATCGCCCTGATGATCAATCACCGGAAATCATCTACCTTAAGAAGCAAAGAGAGGCACTGGGTGGTCCCCTGCCCCAGCGGCACGATAACGCCCAGCCACTTAAGGCTCCCGATCTCTCTCTCTTTAAGGCTCAACTCAAGGGCACAGGCGACCGAGAGATCTCGTCAACCATGGCCTTCGTTCGGATCCTCACTACGCTGTCTAAAGAGAAGGAGCTCGGGCCCCATATCGTCCCCATCATTCCAGATGAGGCGAGAACATTCGGGATGGAAGGGATGTTTCGTCAGTTGGGAATCTATGCTCCCACAGGTCAACTCTACACCCCTGAGGATGCCGATCAGCTGATGTACTATCGGGAGGACAAAAAGGGTCAGGTGCTGCAGGAAGGGATCAATGAGGCCGGGGCCTTCTCATCATGGATTGCAGCCGCAACCTCGTACAGCCATCACGAACTGAATATGATCCCTTTTTATATTTTCTACTCAATGTTTGGCCTCCAGCGGACTGGAGACCTTGCCTGGGCAGCAGGCGATATACAAGCAAGAGGATTCCTCATCGGTGGGACTGCCGGTCGAACCACTCTCGCTGGCGAGGGGTTGCAGCACCAGGACGGCCACAGTCATCTGCTGGCATCAACAATACCAAACTGCATCAGCTATGATCCGACCTATGCCTTTGAACTTGCAGTCATTATCCAGGATGGCCTAAGAAGGATGTACCAGGAGAAAGAGAAAATCTTCTACTACATCACCTGCATGAATGAAAACTACCCTCACCCTGAGATACCAAAAGGGGTTGAAAAAGATATTTTACGAGGCCTCTACCGATTGCACAAAGCTCCTCGAACCCGCAAGAAAAAACCCCGGGTTCAGCTCCTTGGCGCAGGTTCGATCCTGAGAGAGGTAGAAGCTGCGGCCACGATACTGGCTGACGATTTTGATGTCCTGAGTGATGTTTTCAGTGTTACCAGTTTTAATGAATTGGCCAGGGCCGGTAATGATGCGACCCGCTGGAACACCCTTCATCCTCAAGCCACCCCGAAAGGCAACCCAGTCACCAAACTGCTCGATGACTCGCCTACTATTGCCGCTACGGACTATGTCCGTACCTATGCCGAACAGATTCGCCAGTTCATCCCCGGGCCTTACTATGTCCTCGGAACCGATGGCTTTGGTCGAAGTGACACTCGGGAGCAGCTTCGCATCTTCTTTGAAGTCAACCGTTACTACATTGCGGTCATGGCCCTTAGAGCCCTTGCTGATGCTGAACTCATCCCGACTGAGACGGTCAACGAAGCCATCATCCGCTTCAAGATCAATCCGGATGCACCTAATCCCAGACTGAACTGAGATCTGGAGGGAAAACGATGGCAACAAGACAAGCTACGATTACCGTTCCAGATATCGGAAATTTCTCGGAAGTTGAGATCATAGATATCCTGGTACAGCCGGGTGACAGTGTAAGTGCTGAGGATGCATTGATCACTCTGGAGAGCGACAAAGCCACAATGGATATCCCTTCCCCCTTTAGCGGAACGGTAAAGGAGTTACTGATCAGTGAAGGCAGTCATGTCTCACAAGGGGTTCCGATCATCATCATGGAGACCCGTGAGGAGAGTGATAAAAACCAAGAGGAGGAAAGTCAATCCACACCAGAGCCCGACTCCTCCCCACCCCCATCAACTGATAGTGATGACAACAAGGAGAGGGACGCCGATGAAGACCACTCTCCTCCACCGGCTATGCTCAAACGCCGCCCTCCGCCGACCCTCCCTCCTCCCGGACAGAAGGCTGGGGTCTCAACCCCTCATGCAAGCCCATCAGTCCGTAAGTTCGCACGGGAACTGGGAGCTGACCTCAACGGAATCCGGGGAACTGGCGCCAAGGGGCGAATTCTTAAACAAGATATAGAGAATTTCATTCGGACTTCACTCTCCCAAGAGAGCCATCCTGGCGAGGCAACCCACTCCGGCAAGGGGATACCCCAAATTCCCGAAGTTGATTTCAGCCAGTTTGGTGAAATTGAAACCTCACCCCTTTCACGGATTAAAAAACTCTCAGGACCCCACCTTCACAGGGCCTGGCTCAATGTACCCCATGTCACCCACCATGATGAGGTTGATGTTACCGAAATGGAGGCCTTTCGCCGCTCTCTTAAAGATGAGGCGGGACAACAAAATCTCCGGATTACGCCGCTACTGTTTGTCATCAAGAGCCTGGTTGCGGCAATGAAAACATTCCCCATCTTCAACGCCTCATTGGCTAGAGATGGTGAGAGCCTGATCATCAAACACTATTTTCATATCGGCATCGCCGTAGATACCCCAAATGGGCTGGTGGTCCCCGTTTTGCGTGATGTCGACAAAAAATCGATTTTTGAACTTGCCGAAGAGTTGGGGAACCTGAGCGGTCGTGCCCGGGACGGCAAGCTCTCTCCTGCCGATCTACAGGGTGGATGCATGAGCATCTCCAGCCTGGGAGGAATAGGCGGTAGTGCTTTTACCCCGATCATCAATGTTCCTGAAGTGGCTATCCTTGGAGTGACTCGTTCGAGGATGCAGCCGATCTGGAATGATGACGCCTTCCAGCCCAGGTTGATGATGCCGCTCGATCTTTCTTACGATCATCGCGTCATTGACGGGGCTGAAGCGGCACGATTCATGAGCCACCTCTCGACCACCCTGAGCGATCCACGACGTCTGTTGTTATAAGGCAAACCATTATGGATAAAGTTGACATTACGGTTCCTGACATTGGTGACTTTTCAGAAGTAGACGTTATTGAAGTGCTGGTAAAGGCCGGTGACAAAATCAATCCTGAAGATCCCCTTGTTACCCTGGAGAGTGATAAGGCGTCAATGGATGTCCCCTCAACGGATCGGGGTGAGGTTGTTGCTGTCCATGTCAAAGCAGGCGACAGGGTCTCGGAGGGGACCACTGTAGTCACCCTTAAGCAGGAACAGTCCGAGGAAGCAGCTTCCGGTGACTCTCAAAATAGAGATGACACAGAACAAAACCCCTCCCCGATTGTTGAAGAGAGGGCCGAAATGGTTGTCATTGGTGGAGGGCCCGGTGGTTATTCCGCCGCCTTCAGGGCTTCGGACCTGGGTAAAAAAACAGTGTTGATTGAACGTTACTCGACCCTTGGGGGGGTCTGCCTCAATGTTGGCTGCATTCCCTCAAAAACCCTCCTCCATGCTGCAAAGGTGATAAATGAAGCCAAAGAGATGAACGCCTTTGGCGTTGCTTTTTCAACCCCTGATATTGATATCGACAAGCTCAGGAAATGGAAGGAGAAGGTGACCGCACAACTCACCACCGGGCTGGCAGGACTGGCAAAGCAACGAGGTGTAGAAGTGATCAAGGGTGAGGCCCGATTCACTGGACCTCACCAGCTGGCGGTTACCACCAATGAGGGTGACCGGGAAATTGGCTTTGAGCAGGCAATCATCGCTACCGGCTCCCATTCGACCAAAATTCCTGGATTCCCACATGATGACCCAAGAGTGATCGACTCAACCGATGCACTTGCCCTCAAGACCCTTCCTGAACGCCTGCTGGTTGTGGGCGGTGGGATCATCGGCCTTGAGATGGCTACGGTCTACCATGCGCTGGGGAGTGAAATCACCGTTGTCGAGTTGGCTGAAAGCCTGATTCCGGGTGCTGATCCTGATATCGTCAAACCCCTCTTCCGTCGAATCAGCAGGGAGTATAAAAACATCTACCTGGGCACTGAAGTTACCCGCATCAATGCAGATGAAGAGACTTTGTCAGCTGAATTCAGTGGTCCCAAGGCCCCCGCCTCGGCTGAATTTGATTGCATACTTGTGGCGGTTGGCAGGCGTCCAAATGGCGGTCAGATTGGAGCTGAACTTGCAGGAATTGAAGTAGATTCTCATGGGTTCATTGCTGTTAACCAACAGTTACAAACACAACAATCTCATATATTTGCAATTGGAGATGTTGTCGGCCAGCCCATGCTGGCCCACAAGGCAACCCATGAAGGGAAGATTGCCGCAGAAATTGCCTCCGGACTTCCCAGCCACTTCGATGCTACGGTCATCCCCTCGGTTGCCTATACTGATCCTGAAATTGCCTGGGCAGGGGTGACAGAGAGTGAAGCCAAAGAGCGCGGACTGGACTTTGGCAAGGGTGTATTTCCGTGGGCAGCCAGCGGGCGCGCTCTAAGCCTTGGAAGAAATGAAGGAATGACAAAAATACTTTTTGCTTCAGAGAGCGGCAAGATCATCGGTGCAGGCATTGTTGGCCCTAATGCAGGGGAGTTGATTGCTGAAGCCGTCCTGGCCATCGAAATGGGAGCAGACGCTGAAGATATCGGGCTCTCAATTCACCCTCACCCGACACTCTCTGAAACCTTTGCTCTTGCGGCTGAGGCATTTTCCGGGGTCATTACTGATCTCTATATTCCCCGGCGCCCCTAAACAATGGGTGAAGCACCAACCCCGGAGGCAAGCGCTGTTGAACTTGCCTACAGCAATAGAGGCAGTGGACCACCACTGGTGATACTCCACGGGCTCTACGGCTCATCAACAAACTGGCGCACTATTGCCAACCACTTTGAAAACAGCCATGAGGTCTATCTCCCAGACCTTCGAAACCATGGTCGCTCCCCCTGGACCCCATCAATGAGCTTCTCTGAGATGGCGAGTGACCTGGTCCAACTCCTTGAACAGAATGCATCTGAAGCCCCGATTGTGATCGGACATAGTTTAGGGGGGAAGGTAGCGATGGCGCTTGCGCTTAACTCGCCACAATGGGTTGAACGGCTGATCGTGGTTGATATTGCGCCCACCACTTACCCGCCTAAAACCCATCCTCATCTCATCAAGGCGATGATGGATCTGGATCTGGAACAACTGGAGGGACGTCGTGCACAAGCAGACCAGGCTCTGAAACCCTCCATCAGTGATCCGGCTCTTCGCCAGTTCCTCCTCCAGAACCTGGTATTAAAACAGGGGCGGTTTGACTGGAGAATCAATTTACAAACCATCAACAGGGAGATTGGGATCCTACACGGGTTTCCCGTCTTTCCAGACCTGATTCAGTTTACAAAACCCTCTTTGTTCATCTCTGGAGAGCGATCAAACCACCTGACCCCTCGCCATTATCCCTCACTGATGGCACTCTTCCCTGAGGCCACACTAAAGCAGATTGCCCGGAGTGGACATTGGGTCCATGCGGAGCAACCCGAGGAGTTCATTAGAGTGGTCGATAACTTTATCTCGGCACCAGAGGATGGTGGCTGATATCTCCATCTTTCCAGGAGGATGCTGGCGGTGATAGCGTAGTGCGGCTTCATTAATGTTCTCACTCATGCCTTAACACTTCCCATTTTTGGATGATCCATCTCTGCACGACTTTCAACATATCCTCTCTTTTTATACTCTTGTCAGCCTTGTTTAGCGATTTCATTCAACATCAACAACAATGCGCTGCCCAACATCAACCGCCAGGAGCGCTCTGCAATCGGCACGGTTTGCAGCGATCTCTACCAATCCGACTGAGTTTCTGTACCAGAAGAGTTCCCCCTCCTTGACATCAGAAAAGACCCTGGCAAATCTGATCGCATGGTCTGCGATTTTGACAATCGCTTCATCCCCAAGCGTCTCTCCATGAATACCGGTAAAACAGTTTCCAAATTGATCGATATAGATAATCTCAGCCAGACTGTCAGGCCAGCCTTCGAGATCACTCTGTGTGGATTGATCGACTCTTGCAAGATATGAAAAATCACCCTTTGCCAACGCAGCAGCAACAGGAGCAAAAAGATCACGACCATGAAAACTTTCAGAACAATATTCTGGTCGATACCCTATTTTGAATTTTCTCGTCGTCTCACTCATCTTAAGAATGAGGTTAAAGAGACCGTTATCGGGCCCCACGAACCAAAAGCCGTCAGCTTCAATGACAATATCTCCTCGGTCACTCCCTACCCCAGGATCAACAACGCAGAGAAATACGGTTCCTTTTTCAAACTGACGAAGCAAAGGTGGAATCAGATAGGCTGAAGCTCTGATATTAAAACGAGGAAGATCATGAATAAGATCAACAATCGGCTCTTCCGGCGCCAGCTGTGAAAGCACTGAGTGCAACATGCCGACATAAGGGCCTCTCTGGCCATAATCTGTAAGTAGTGCAATCATGCTATTCTCTTTTGGAAAAAATCAAGTCCGGCATAAAAAAAACGGGCATCAATCTGATACCCGTCTATTCATACCTTTTTTACATCCCGCTATTTAGCTTCCTCGGCATCCTGATCAACTGAATCGACAAGCTGTACATAAGCCATCGGTGCTTTATCTCCGGTTCGGTACCCACACTTCAGGATACGAAGATAACCTCCTGGTCGATCCTGAAACCGCTTGCCCAGATCATCAAAAAGCTTGGTAACGATCTCTCGATCGCGCAGGCGATTGAAGGCAAGTCGTCGATTTGCCACCGAGGACTCCTTTGCAAGTGTAATCAGAGGCTCGGCAACCCGGCGCAACTCTTTTGCCTTTGGAAGTGTGGTCCTGATCTGCTCATGTCGAAATAGAGAAACTGCCATATTTCGAAACATCGCTTTTCGATGACTGCTGGTTCGATTCAGCAGTCGACCGCTTTTCATGTGTCGCATTGTTTCAGACTCCCAGAATACTGTCGTAGGGATTGGTTATTTTTTGCTGCAGTGATGCAGGAGGCCAGTTTTCGAGTTTCATCCCCAGTGAAAGACCTCGGACTGCCAGTTGATCTTTTATCTCTGTCAGAGATTTTTTCCCAAGATTGGGGGTCTTTAGAAGCTCTGTCTCGGTCCGTTGAATAAGATCACCGATGTAGTAGATATTCTCTGCCTTCAGGCAATTTGCGGACCGTACTGTCAACTCAAGCTCATCAACTGCTTTTGTCAGCAGAGGATCAATAGTGGGCTCTTCCTCTTCAGGCACTTCTGCAACTGTTTCTTCCAGATTGACAAATGTTGCGATCTGGGTATGAAGAATGGTGGCTGCCCGACGAAGTGCCTCTTCAGGATCAATTGCACCATTTGTTTCAACAGTTAGAACCAGTTTATCAAGATCAGTACGCTGTTCCACTCGAGCATTCTCAACATCATAGGTTACTTTTTGAACAGGGCTGTATGAGGCATCCAACTGCATCATGCCCACCGTCTTGGTCTCACTGTCACTGCCTGTTTCAGCAACAACATAACCACGGCCGCGAGTCACTTTCATCTCCATATTAATACTGGCATTGTTTGAAAGATTGGTAATTACTGAATCAGGATCAACAATCTCAACATCATGATCCAGTTCAATATCTGCTGCAGTGACGGTTCCTGGCCCCTGTTTGCTAATACGAATAATGGCAGATTCACGATTGTGCATTCTCAGAGCAAGGTTTTTGAGATTCATAAGAATCTCGATTACATCTTCCTGTACGCCCTCTATGGATGAGTATTCGTGAAGTACACCATCAATCTTAACCTCTGTAATCGCACTCCCCGGCATTGATGAAAGCAGTATTCTTCTCAGAGCATTACCAAGAGTGTGTCCAAACCCGCGTTCCAGTGGCTCGAGAGTTAATCGAGAATATTTATCATCTTTTCTCTCAACGGTTAACCGTGGCTTGAGAAAATTGGTAGTGGAATCAGACATGCTTGTAGAACCTCACAGAATTTTGTTCGTTTATATTCAGACTATTTTGAGTAGAGCGCGACAACCAGAGATTCTCTGATATCTTCTGGAAGATCTGATCGATCAGGCAGGTTACGAATAACGCCCTTCATACTCTTTGCGTCGACATCCAGCCATTCTGGCCAGCCTCTTTGTTCAGCTGCCTCAAGTGCAGCTTTGACCCTCAGTTGTTCTTTTGCTTTCTTTGCAAGTGTCACTTCATCTGATGCCTGAACCTGGTAGGAAGCAATATTGACGCGCCGACCGTTAACCATTACGCCATTATGGCGTAACAACTGTCTTGACTCAGCTCGAGACCCACCAAAACCCATCCTGAAGACGATGTTGTCCAGCCTGCCCTCAAGCAAACGGAGCAAATTCTCACCTGTCGAGCCTTTGCATCGATCAGCTTCCTTATAGTAGGCAGCAAACTGTTTCTCCAGAACCCCATACATTCTACGCAGCTTCTGTTTTTCACGAAGCTGTTCGCCATAGACAGTCGTTCTGCGTCGTCGCTGTTGACCGTGCTGTCCAGGAGGATATGCTCGTTTTTCCAGAGGACACTTGTCCATGTAACACTTCTCCCCTTTCAGGAAAAGCTTCTGGCCTTCCCGGCGACACTGCCGGCAAACTCCATCTGTATATCTAGCCACTATATAGCTACCTCATTAAATCAATCAGTAAACGATCAGACCCGACGCTTTTTAGGTGCGCGGCATCCGTTATGTGGAATCGGAGTAACATCTGTAATCGACGCAATTTCGAAACCAATTGCATTTAGCCCCCGAACCGCTGAGTCACGACCCGGTCCCGGCCCCTTCACCTTCACCTCAAGGTGCTTGACACCCATGTCACGTGCAGATGTCCCACAGTTCTCTGCTGCAACCTGTGCGGCAAAGGGAGTGCTTTTTCTTGAGCCCCTGAAACCGGCCCCACCCGCTGTCGCCCAACAAAGTACATTTCCCTGTCGGTCAGTGATGGTGATAATTGTGTTATTGAAGGTTGCATGGATATGTGCAATACCTTCTGACACATTCTTTTTTACTTTGTTGCGGGACTTTCCCACTCTGTTCTTTACCATTGGTTATTATTTCCGAATTGGCCGTCGCGGACCTTTCCGCGTTCTGGCATTGGTGGATGTGCGCTGTCCCCGGACCGGAAGTCCACGTCTATGACGCATACCCCTGTAGGTTCCAAGATCCATGAGGCGTTTAATGTTCATAGTAACTTCACGCCGAAGATCACCTTCAACCTCATATCGTGTAACCACATTTCTGAGCTTTTCAGCATCATCTTCTGAAAGTTGGCTCACTCTTGTAGTGCGTATTATTCCTGCCTCATCACAAATTTTTTGAGCACGGACTCGGCCTACACCGTAGATGGCAGTGAGCGCAATCTCGATATGTTTGTGACTGGGCAAATTAATGCCCGCAATTCTTGCCAAGGTACTGACCTCCGTTTAGAACTCTTTCGAGTCAAACGCCAAAAGTGGCGAAGTTAACTTTAACTAACCTTTAATATCAATTAGACAGGTAGACACTTCCTATCCCTGTCTCTGTTTATGTCGAGGATCTGAACAAATAACCCGCACCACACCCCGACGTCGGATAATCTTGCAATTCCGACACATTTTTTTAACTGATGCTCTGACTTTCATTTTTACTACCTCATTTTCAAGTTCAACCTGGTAACAATCAAACTCGATAGAATTTAATCTATCAGCGCGGCATTCCCATACCACCTGTTAGCGATGATTTCTTCATCAAGCTCTCATACTGCCTCGACATCATGTGAGACTGCACCTGGCTCATCAAATCCATCATCACTACAACAATAATCAGCAGAGAAGTTCCACCAAAATAGAAGGGGACACTCCACTGCACAATAAGAAATTCTGGAATAAGACAGACAACGGTAACGTAGATTGCCCCGACCAAGGTTAATCTCGAGACGACTTTATCGATGTAATTTGATGTCTGTTGTCCTGGTCTGATCCCCGGGATAAAAGCTCCGGATTTTTTCAGATTATCTGCGATATCTCGCGGGCTGAAGACCAATGCAGTATAGAAGAAGGCAAAGAAGATGATTAATCCTGCATAGAGCATGGTGTAAATCGGCTGACCTGGGGAGAGCGTTGTTGCTATATCTCTCATCCATCCCATCCCTTCTGCCTGGCCAAACCAGCTTCCAAGACTTGCCGGGAATAAAATAATACTGGAAGCAAAAATCGGTGGAATGACACCAGAGATATTCAGCTTCAGTGGAAGATGGGTGCTCTGACCGGCCATCATCTTCCTGCCTTGTTGTCGTTTTGCATAATTGACCGTAAGACGACGCTGACCACGTTCAATAAAAACCACGAAGGCTGTTATCAAGATTGCCCCGACAAAAAGTGCAAGAACACCGATGGGTGTGAATGTTCCTGTTCTTGCCAGTTCCAGAGTCCCGGCGATGGCTGAGGGCAGTCCTGCGACAATTGAACCAAGGATAATTATTGAAATGCCGTTTCCTATTCCTCGTTCTGAAATCTGTTCTCCAAGCCAGACAAGGAACATGGTACCAGAAACCAATGCAATCATTGCGGTAACCTTGAATCCGATGCCAGGAACGAGGACAACTGAAGCGCCGCCAACCTGCTGGCCTTCAATTGCGACTGCAATCCCAAGCCCCTGAAATGCTGCCAGTACCACTGTCCCATAACGGGTGTACTGGGTTATTTTGCGCCGTCCTGCTTCACCTTCTTTCTTGAGCTGTTCAAGCTGTGGAATCACAGAACTCATCATCTGCATGATAATTGAAGCAGAGATATAAGGCATTACGCCAAGCGCGAGGACTGATAAGCGCCTTAGTGCACCTCCTGAGAACATGTTGAATATATCAACGATTGATCCTCGGGTCTGTTCAAACAGGGCGGCGACTGCTGCCGGATCAACACCCGGTACAGGCACATGGGTGCCAACTCTGAAAACCAACAAAGCGCCCAGAACAAAGAAAATTCTCTGACGTAACTCAGAGAGTCCTCCCATATTACCCCACAATGATGAACTGCCTGCTGCCATTACTCTTCCAGTTTGCCCCCAGCGCTCTCAATCTTGTTTCGAGCGCCCTGTGTCGCTCGGATGCCTCTAAGGGTAACCGCCTTGGTGAGGCTGCCAGAATCGATAACCTTTGCTGACAGGGTTGCCTTGTTGACAATTCCTGCATCCTTCAATGCGGTTAAATCAATAACATCAACATCCATATTTTCCAGCTCATGGAGTCTGATTTCAGCGACACGACCTGCCATCCTGGAACGAAAACCTCTTTTAGGGAGTCGTCTCTGCAACGGCATTTGACCGCCTTCAAAACCAACCTTATGGTAGCCGCCGGATCGGGATTTTTGACCTTTATTGCCGCGGCCTGCCGTTTTGCCGTTGCCCGAGCCTATACCTCGACCCACTCGCTTACGGTCTGATTTTGATCCCTCTGCAGGTTTAAGTGAATTCATTCTCATTATCAAGCCTCCTCCCATTTGAGTAGATAGGAGACTTTATTGATCATGCCACGAACTGCGGCACTGTCCTCAACCTCTACTGTCTGGTGCATACGACGTAAACCAAGCCCATGAACACACTGAATATGTCCGGGTACTCGGCCAAACTTGCTTCGAACCAATGTCACTTTGAGTTTTTTTGCTGTTGCCACAGTGGCGCTCCTACTCAATAATCTCTTCGACCTTCTTGCCCCGCTTCGCAGCCATTCCTGCTGGACTGCGTACTGAAGACAAACCATTCATTGTCGCTCTGGCTACATTCACTGGGTTTGTAGTCCCAATGATCTTGGCGAGTACATCCTGAACCCCTGCGACTTCGAACACTGCTCGCATCGTTCCTCCTGCGATAATTCCAGTGCCTTCAGATGCTGGACGAATCACCACCCGTGCCGCACCATGCCTTCCTACTACTGGATGGTGCAAGGTGCCATCTTGAAGCTCTACTTTGACAATATTACGACGAGCGTTTTCGAGAGCCTTCTGCACAGCCACCGGAACTTCACGGGCCTTTCCACGGCCAATGCCGACACTTCCATCCCCATCACCCACGGCTGCAAGTGCTGAGAATCCAAAAATTCGTCCGCCTTTTACAACTTTAGAAACACGTCTGACTCCGATGAGTCGTTCCTGTAAACTTTCGCTGCGGTCCTTTGAATCGTTTTGATAAGCCATACTTTATTCCTGAATGAGGCTAAAATTGGAGCCCGTTTTCACGTGCTGCATCAGCCAGAGCCTTAACTCGACCATGATATTTATAACCGGAACGATCAAATGCAACACGTTCCACGCCTGCTGCTTTTGCCTTCTCGGCAATCATTCGACCAACCTCTTTTGCTGCGTCCCTGTTTCCTCCATTTCCGAGAGCCTTACGTAACTCCGGGTCTACCGTAGATGCACTCGCTAAAACAGTACCTCCATCAATACCTATGACCTGTGCATAGATATGACGCGGGCTACGAAACACACAGAGTCGCAACACTTCCTGAACCCGTATATTTGCACGCGTCTTCTGGGCTCTCCTGAGTCGTGAAACTTTTTTCTTACTCATTTTCAGTACCTAATCCGTTTATTGCCCAAAAACCTATGTCTTCTTGGCCTGTTTACGAACAACATGCTCATCACTGTAGCGCACCCCTTTTCCTTTATAGGGCTCGGGAGGCCGAAATTGACGAATTTCTGCTGCTGTCTGACCAACCTGTTGCTTATCACTTCCTTTAATCACAACCTCTGTTTGGGTAGGTGTTTCAACCACTACACCTTCAGGAACGTCATAGACAATTGGATGTGAAAAACCCAGGGTTAAATTTAATTTTTTACCCTGTGCCTGTGCTCTGTAACCGACACCTATAATAGTCAGCTTTTTCTCCCAACCCTCGTAGACACCTTTAACCATATTTGCCAGTAAAGCACGGGTCGTTCCAGCCATTGCACTGGACCTGGAGTCCTCTTCATAGCCAATTTTCAGCTGGCCCTCTTCCTGGTTGACTTTCACTATTGAGTGAATAGACATACCAAGCTCTCCTTTGGGGCCCTTTACAGTGACTTCATCACTACCGATCGTTACCTCTACACCTGCAGGAATAGGGATCGGATTGCTGGCTACTCTTGACATAATTCTTCTCTCAAACGGTTCTGTTCGGTTAGGCGACAGTGCAGAGCACTTCCCCCCCGACTCCTGCTTTATTGGCTGACTTTCCTGTCATGATCCCATTGGAGGTTGAAATAATGGCAATGCCCAATCCACCAATCACTGATGGCATCTCATTAACATTACAATAGATTCGACATCCAGGTCTGCTCACACGTGAAATCTCTTCAATAACTGCTTTTCCCTGAAAATACTTGAGTCCCACCTCAAGAACCGGCTTTCCCTCTTTCTCAATAGCTGAAAAACCAGTGATATAGCCTTCATCTTCAAGCACTTTGGCAATGGCAGCCTTTACCTTTGACCCCGGCATGGTTACTGAAGCCTTTTCAGCCTGGTAACCATTCCGAATTCGAGTCAACATGTCAGCAATGGGGTCACTCATACTCATATTAATTCCCTGATCTTAAAATTGTGGCCTGATCTCACCAGCTCGATTTAACAACACCCGGTGCGTCACCACGAAGAATGGTCTCGCGCAGTTGATTTCGACACAGTCCGAACTTTCGGTAGTAACCACGAGGGCGACCACTTAAATTGCAACGATTTCGGCCACGGCTTTTACTCGAATCACGTGGCATTTTCTGGAGTGCCAACATCGCATTCCATCTTTCATCGGATTCAAGCGTCGGATCGATAATCCTGGCTTTTAATTCAGCTCTTTTTGAAGCAAGACGAGACGCTAACTTTGTCCGCTTTACTTCTCGTGCAATCATAGACTTCTTAGCCATATCAGTTTTGATATCCTCTATTCGTTATCTAGGAGCGGACGGGGAAATCAAACGCTTTTAAAAGCGCCCGAGCCTCATCATCGGTTGATGCTGTTGTGGTGATGGTTACATTCATTCCACGCAGTGCATCTACTTTGTCATAGTCAATTTCTGGAAAAACAATCTGCTCTTTCAAGCCCAATGAATAGTTCCCTCTTCCATCAAAGGCCTTTCCAGGGAGACCGCGAAAATCCCTCACACGGGGTATCGCAATCTTGATCAGCCTTTCGAGAAACTCATACATACGTTCACGACGAAGGGTCACTTTACAGCCAACAGGCCATCCCTCTCGAACCTTGAAGTTTGCAACTGATTTTCTCGCATTCGTGATGATTGGTTTCTGACCAGAAATCCGGGTCATATCATCGGCTGCACTTTTAAGTACATTTTTGTTCTCCAATGCCTCTCCGAGGCCCATATTCAGCGTAATCTTGCTGATTTTCGGAACCTGCATGACATTGGCATACCCAAACTCTTTAACCAGCTTCGGTACAACGTTTTGTTGATAGTGATCTTTAAAATTTGCCATTATCGTTTGCTATATTCTCTTGGCTCAGACATCGACGACTTCGCCATTGGATTTGAAATACCGGACTTTTCGTCCATCTTCGAGAACTTTAAAACCAACTCGGTCTGCTTTTTCTGTAACCGGGTTATAAAGCCCTATATTCGATATCTGGATTGGCGCCTCTTTCTCAACGATCCCTCCAGTTTCTCCCTTATTGGGATTTGGTTTGGCGTGTTTTTTTACGAGATTGACGTTGTCCACTAATGCCCGTCCATCCTTAAACACTCTAAGCACAGTTCCTCGCTTGCCGCTATCACGACCTGCCAAAACGATTACTTCATCACCTTTTTTGATGCGTTCCATCTTTAACCATCCCTCAAAGCACTTCTGGTGCAAGTGAAATAATGCGCATAAAACGCTCGGTTCTCAGCTCTCTGGTAACAGGGCCAAAAATACGTGTTCCGACAGGTTGCAACTGTTCATTCAGTAGAACTGCTGCATTGCGGTCAAAACGAATCTTGGAACCGTCACTTCTACGCACACCATGTCTGGTTCTCACGATGACAGCATTAAAGACTTCACCCTTCTTTACCCGACTGTTTGGAATGGCTTCTTTGATGCTGATCTTGACCACATCTCCGATTCCGGCATAGCGACGTTTTGAACCACCCAGTACTTTTATGCATTGGATTCGCTTCGCTCCGCTATTGTCTGCAACTTCCAACATACTCTGCATCTGGATCATTTTTTTTCTCCGCTTACTTGGCCTGCTCTACAACCTTAACCAGACGCCAGCTCTTGGTCTTGGAGATCGGCCTGCACTCCTCGATCAGTACCTTATCTCCCTCTTTACAGACATTGTCTTCATCATGAACATGGAGACGTGTCGATTTGCGAACAAACTTTTTGTAAAGAGGATGGGGAAAACGTCGTTCCACCACTACAGTAATGGATTTATCCATTCCACTGCTTACGACCGATCCGGCAACAGACCGCTTCGTTTTTTCTATTTTTTCGGGCTCACCCATGAATTAGTCCCCAGCCTTTTCATTCAGTACGGTTTTGATACGTGCAATCTGTCGGCGCACTTGGCCGAAGCGGGATGGATTAGCCAACTGTCCTGTCCCAGACTGCATCCGAAGATTAAACTGCTCACGTCGCAATCCAATCAGTTCTTCTTTGAGCTCATTGACGCTCTTTTCACGAAGTTCCTTGGTTACAGACATATTTGTTACCCCACCTGCCGACTTACAAATGTAGTAGAAATTCCGAGTTTGGCACCTCCCAGGCGGAAGGCTTCTCGTGCGAGTTCTTCATTTACGCCCTCGATTTCATATAGCACATGCCCCGGCTTGACCAGGGCCACCCAGTACTCAGGATTTCCCTTTCCTTTACCCATTCGAACTTCCAGCGGTTTCTTTGAAACCGGTTTATCCGGAAAGACCCTAACCCATAATCTTCCACCACGTTTTACATGCCGAGTAATTGCTCGACGTGCTGCTTCAATCTGTCTGGAAGTCAATCTCCCGCGACCAGTAGCCTTAAGTCCAAATTCACCGAAACTGACTCGACCTCCCTTAGAGGCTAGCCCCCGGTTTCGGCCCTTCATCTGTTTTCGAAATTTAGTACGTTTTGGTTGAAGCATTACTTCGCTCCCTTTCCTGCTGCCGCAGCCTGATCTTTATCACTCATCTCAGCGGCTTCTTTTGTATTGAAGACTTCGCCTTTAAAGATCCAGACCTTCACCCCAATAATTCCGTAGGTGGTTCTGGCTTCAGCGAATCCATAATCAATATCTGCCCGAAGAGTGTGAAGAGGCACACGACCCTCCCGATACCACTCACTTCGTGCGATTTCTGCTCCGTTGAGACGACCGGCAATATTGACCTTGACCCCTTTTGCTCCCAGGCGCATAGCACTCTGAACAGCGCGTTTCATTGCCCGCCGGAACATAATTCGTTTCTCAAGTTGTTGGCATATACCTTCAGCAACCAGAGTTGCATCGAGTTCAGGTTTTCGAATCTCTTCTACAGCGACCTGAACAGGAGCACCATGCATCTTGGTGAGATCACGGCGGAGACGTTCTATATCCTCACCTTTTTTACCAATTACAATGCCCGGTCTTGCTGTATGAATTGTCAAATTGAGGTTTCCTCCGGGTCGGTCTATCCTGATCTGGCTGACCGCTGCGTTTCCTAGTCTCTTTTTGACATAAGCCCGCATCTTCAGATCGGCATTTAAAAACTCTGCATAACCTCCCTTCTCTGCATACCATCGGGCATTCCAATCTCTGATGATTCCGAGGCGAAAACCATTTGGTTGTACTTTTTGCCCCATCAGTTATCTCCTTGTGAATCGCCGACAGCAATAGTGATGTGGCTAGTACGTTTAAGAATCTGTGTTGCGCGGCCTTTTGCCCGTGCTCGCCATCTTTTCAAAGTGGGCCCTTCATCAACAAATGCACGAACCACCTTGAGCTCATCAATATCTGCACCTTCATTGTTCTCAGCATTGGCGATTGCTGACTCAAGCGTCTTACGAACGGGCAACGCGGCCTTCTTGGTGCTGAACTGAAGCAACTCAAGCGCTTGCTGCACAGAACTTGAACGTATCTGATCGACAACGAGCCTCGCTTTCTGTGGAGAGATGCGTACGTATTTTGTTGTGGCTTTAACCTGCATTCGGGTTCCCCTTACCTGACTTTGCGGTCTGCGGCATGACCATGACCACGATAGGTACGTGTTGGCGCAAACTCTCCGAGCTTGTGTCCAACCATGTTTTCGTTGACCAGTACCGGAACATGTTGTCTGCCGTTATGAACTGCAATGGTAAGTCCTACAAATTCAGGCATGATGGTTGATCGACGGGACCAGGTCTTAATCGGTCGTCGGCTATTCTCAGCTTTGGCCTTCTCCACCTTCTCCCACAGATGGTGGTCGATAAATGGTCCTTTCTTAATTGAACGTGGCATGTTTTCTCTTCCCTTCTGCCTTAGCGCTTACGACGGCGAATAATCATATTGTCAGTACGTTTGTTGTTTCGTGTACGATGACCTTTGGTGGGAACACCCCAGGGTGAACAAGGATGACGACCACCAGAGGTCCGTCCCTCACCACCACCATGTGGGTGATCTACAGGGTTCATTGCCACACCTCGAACGGTAGGCCGAACACCTCTCCAACGCTTAGCACCGGCTTTTCCAAGTTTGCGAAGTGCGTGTTCTGAATTACCCACTTCTCCAATTGTGGCCCTGGACTCCAGAGGCACTTTGCGTATCTCACCTGACCGAAGCCTGAGTTGCGCATATCGACTATCACGACCGAGGAACTGGATACTGGAACCCGCAGCACGGGCAAGCTGTGCACCTTTGCCTGGCTTCATCTCGACACAGTGGATAACAGAACCGACAGGAATATCCTTCAACTTCATGCAGTTTCCTGGGGCAATCGGTGATTCCGAACCAGAGATGACGGAACTGCCTACCTCAAGCCCCTTTGGCGCAAGAATATACCTGCGCTCACCGTCAGTGTAGAGGAGAAGCGCCAGGTTTGCGCTTCTATTCGGGTCATACTCCATACGTTCCACTTTGGCAGGTATGCCGTCTTTAGTTCGCTTAAAGTCAACAACACGAATATGTCGCTTGTGCCCGCCGCCACGATGCCGAACCGTAATCCGTCCGGCATTATTGCGTCCACTGGAGCGCTTTTTAGGTTCAACCAGGCCAGCAAACGGCTTGCCTTTATGAATTCCTGTGGTTTTAACGCGGACTGTTCCGCGTGAACCTGGAGTAGTTGGTTTTAATTTAACGAGAGCCATAATTTTCTTCTTCGTACAATCTGAGGTTCTCAGCCTTCACCGCCCACGAAATCAATATCGTGGCCTTCTTTAAGCTGAACATATGCTTTTTTCCAATTCTTGCGTTTACCGGGTGTCTTCCCAAATCGCTTTACCTTTCCACGCACATTGACCACCTGAACCGAATCAACCTCGACATCGAACAACTGTTCAACGGCAGTTTTGATTTCATTCTTGGTGGCGTTAGGCAGGACTTTGAAAACAACCTGTCCGTCCCGGTCTGCCAAAATTGAACTCTTCTCAGAAACATGAGGTGAAAGAAGCGTCTGCATGATCCGTTCTTGATTCATGACAAGACCTCCTCAAAGGCTTTCAGTGCTCCCTCAGTAATCATCACTTTCTCATGTCTCACCAGGCTTACCGGGTCCAGTTGCATGACGTTAAGAACATCAATATAAGGGAGATTTCGAGCTGCTAATTGAATGTTCTGATCGTCATTTTCTATGACCAGAAGTGCATCACTTCCACCTATTGGTGAAACCAGTGCCAGCAATTTTTTTGTTTTTGGCTCGTCCATCTCTATCTTGTCGATAATGATCAGACGGTCCTGCCTTAGAAGTTCAGAGACAATGGAACGCATTGCTCCCTGATACATCTTTTTGTTCACTTTCTGCTCATAGTTGCGCGGAGAGGCTGCAAAGGTCCTTCCACCACCACGCCACAAAGGACTTCTGATAGTGCCCGCACGAGCACGACCCGTTCCCTTCTGTCGCCAGGGTTTGGCCCCCCCGCCTCGAGCGGCTGATCTGTTTTTCTGGGCGCTGGTGCCCGATCGGCCACCTGCCTGATAGGCCACAACCACCTGATGAACCAAAGCCTCTTTATAATCAGCCCCAAAGCTATCATCGGAAACATTTACGGCATTTCCGGCGCTTTTTCCATTCATGTTAAGAACTGTCAGTTCCACGCTTGACTCCTGCTATTCCGTTTCAGGACTAACTGTCCTGACTCTCCGGTTTGGCCCCACCTTTTACTGAAGGCTGAATAACGACATCAAGACCTCGAGAACCAGGAACAGATCCTTTGATCAACAGCAGATTTCGCTCAAGATCAACACGAACCACTTCCAGGCCTTGCTGAACCCTGTTGGCATCGCCCATATGGCCAGCCATTTTCTTTCCAGGAAAGACTCTTCCGGGATCCTGGTTCTGGCCAATGGATCCTGGTTTCCTGTGTGCTTTTGAATTACCGTGAGTAGCACGACCGCCACGAAAGCCATGACGTTTCATGACTCCGGCAAAACCGCGTCCGATTGTTCTTCCCCTGACATCCACCTTCTGCCCTACAGCAAATTGTTCGACCGTAATTGCTGAGCCGGCTTCAAGATCATTGATGACATCAGGCTGGTCTCGAAACTCCCATAGGTTTCGGCCTGGCTCTGCCTCTGCTTTGCCATAGTGCCCACCCAGTGGACGTGTTACTCGATTGGGGCGTCGTTCGCCAACTGTCACCTGGATGGCCGAGTAACCATCACGATCCTCAGTCTTGATCTGAGTGATCCTGTTTGGCTGCACCTCAACCACTGTGACCGGTATAGAAACACCATCCTCCTGAAAGAGGCGTGTCATACCGACTTTTTTCCCAATTACTCCAAGAGCCATCAAAGTTATCCTGTCTTATCTGCTATATTTAACTGGCGTACTAATTAAGTTTGATCTCAACATCGACCCCGGCTGCAAGGTCCAGCTTCATCAGTGCATCAACGGTTTTATCCGTTGGCTCAATGATGTCCATGATCCGTTTATGTGTACGCACCTCAAATTGATCTCTTGCTGTCTTGTTAACGTGTGGAGAACGCAACAGCGTGAGTTTTTCGATCCGGGTAGGAAGAGGAATAGGTCCTTTTACAATTGCACCCGTTCGTTTTGCGGTCTCGACAATCTCCTGAGCAGATCGATCAATTGACTTATGATCGAACGCCTTGAGTCGAATCCTGATGACTTGATTGTTAACGTCCATGCTCTACTCAACAACCTTGGATACGACCCCAGCGCCCACAGTCCGGCCGCCTTCACGAACCGCAAACCGCAAACCCTCTTCCATCGCAATCGGGGCAATCAGACTCACCTTGAACTGAACGTTGTCTCCAGGCATCACCATCTCAACCCCTTCAGGAAGATCTACTGAACCCGTTACATCCGTCGTCCTGAAATAAAACTGCGGCCGATATCCATTGAAAAACGGCGTGTGTCGTCCACCCTCTTCCTTCGATAATACATATACCTCAGCTTCAAACCGGGTATGCGGGGTGATCGACTTCGGGGCCGCCAATACCTGACCTCGTTCAATCTCCTCCCGCTTCGTCCCGCGCAACAACACTCCAATGTTGTCACCCGCCCGACCTTCATCAAGCAGCTTGCGAAACATCTCAACACCCGTCACCGTCGTCTTGCCGGTCTCACGAATGCCTACAATCTCAATCTCTTCACCGACCTTCACAATCCCTCGCTCAACTCGGCCAGTCGCTACCGTCCCGCGGCCGGATATCGTGAAAACATCCTCAACCGGCATCAAAAAATCACCGTCAATCGCACGCTCCGGCTCTGGAATATAGGTGTCCAGCGCCTCAGCCAGCTTCATTATCGACTCCTCGCCAATCTCTGAACTGTCACCTTCTAGGGCCTTCAGCGCTGATCCCGTGATAATCGGTGTGTCATCCCCTGGAAACTCATACTTGTCCAGAAGCTCTCGAACTTCCATCTCAACCAACTCCAGAAGCTCTTCATCATCAACCATGTCCGCCTTGTTCAGATAGACAACGATATACGGAACGCCTACCTGACGAGCCAGCAAAATATGCTCCCGGGTCTGTGGCATCGGCCCGTCTGCAGCGGATACCACCAAAACCGCTCCATCCATCTGGGCTGCACCCGTGATCATGTTCTTTACATAATCCGCGTGACCCGGACAATCAACGTGGGCGTAGTGACGCGCCTCCGTCTCATACTCAACGTGTGCGGTCGCAATCGTAATCCCACGCTCACGCTCTTCCGGTGCATTGTCAATCTCATCAAATGCCTTGGTCTCTCCACCATATTTGTTGGATAAAACCTTCGTCATCGCCGCCGTCAGCGTCGTCTTGCCATGGTCTACATGACCAATCGTTCCAACATTTACGTGCGGCTTCGTTCTCTCAAACTTTTCCTTGGACACGTCGATTACCTCTTCTTCAGTAGTTAGTGATTAACTGGCCTTCTTCATCACCACTTCGGTGATACTTGACGGCGCAGGCGAATATTTTTTAAATTCCATTGTGTAGGTCGCTCGACCCTGAGATGCGGAACGCAACGAAGTAGCATAACCAAACATCTCGGAGAGCGGGACTTCTGCCCGAACCACCTTTCCGCTTGGCATATCTTCCATCGAAAGAATCATTCCGCGTCTTGAGCTGAGATCTCCAGTGACTCCACCCATGTACTCTTCAGGAGTAACAACCTCTACAGCCATCATGGGCTCGAGGAGTTGAGGGAAGCCGCGGCGCATACCCTCTCTGAAGGCCTGGATAGCTGCTGTTTTAAAAGCATGCTCTGAAGAGTCAACCTCATGGTAAGACCCATCATAGAGGGTCACTTTGACATCAAGGACAGGATATCCGGCAACAACACCGGTTGTCATAGCCTCAACAATCCCTTTTTGCACGGCAGGGATATATTCCCGAGGAACAACACCACCCTTGATCATGTCAACAAATTCAAAGCCCTTACCCTCTTCTTTCTGAGGCTCAAGACGAAGGTAGACATGGCCATACTGACCTCGACCACCCGTCTGTTTGGAATGTTTGTGCTCCTGCTCGACAGTCTTGGTCATGGTCTCGCGATAGGCCACCTGAGGCTTCCCAACATTACAGTCAACACTAAACTCGCGCTTGAGACGATCGATGATGATTTCAAGGTGAAGCTCGCCCATGCCGGAAATAATGGTCTGGCCAGACTCTTCATCAGTCCTTACCTTGAATGAGGGATCTTCCTGAGCCAATTTGCCAAGACCAATACCCATTTTTTCCTGGTCTGCCTTGGTTTTGGGTTCGACCGCTTGTGAAATAACGGGTTCTGGAAATTCCATCTTTTCCAGGGTGATGATGTTATCGGGTGTGCAGAGCGTATCACCTGTCGTCACCTGCTTTAAGCCGACAGCCGCAGCAATATCTCCGGCACGAACTTCTTTAATCTCTTCCCGGTCATTTGAGTGCATCTGCAATATACGACCGATTCGCTCTTTTTTACCCTTTCCTGGGTTATAGATGTGATCGCCCGACTTGAGGACACCCGAATAGACTCGGAAGAAAACCAGTTGTCCTACAAAAGGATCGGTCGCAATCTTGAAACCAAGCGCTGCAAATGGAGCGTTGTCATCAGAGGGGCGCTCTGCTTCGGTCTCATTGGCATCATCGAGAATACCGGTAATAGCGGGAACATCGAGAGGGCTGGGCATCAGATCAATGACAGAATCAAGCATTGCCTGCACGCCTTTGTTCTTGAAGGCCGATCCACAAGTGGCACAGACGACTTCATTCGCCAATGTTTGAATCCGTAATCCCTTCTTAATCTCTGCTTCTGACAGGTCCCCCTCTTCGAGGTACTTGTCCATTAATTCTTCATTTGCTTCAGCAGCCGTCTCTACCATTTTTTCATGATATTCAGCGGCAAGGTCAACCATATACTCAGGGATATCGCGCTCTTCAAACCGGGTTCCCTTGGTCTCTTCCTCCCAGTAGATTGATTTCATCTTGATCAGGTCGACAATCCCTTCGAAGCCGTCTTCCGCACCGATCGGAAGTTGAATCGGAACTGTATTTGAGCCGAGGCGTTCATTGATCTGGTCAATCACTCGGAGGAAATTAGCTCCCGCACGATCCATCTTGTTGACAAATGCCATCCGCGGCACTTGATATTTGTCCGCCTGACGCCAGACTGTCTCAGACTGGGGTTCAACACCACCTACGGCACAAAAAACACCAACTGCCCCATCAAGGACTCGAAGTGATCGTTCAACTTCAATAGTAAAATCTACGTGGCCAGGGGTGTCGATAATATTGATACGATGCTCAGGATACTGCTGAGCCATCCCACTCCAGAAACAGGTGGTTGCTGCTGAGGTGATGGTGATGCCTCGCTCTTGCTCCTGCTCCATCCAATCCATAACAGCCGCACCATCATGAACCTCACCTATCTTATGAGAGATGCCGGTGTAGAAGAGAATGCGCTCTGTGGTTGTCGTCTTGCCGGCATCAATGTGAGCCATGATGCCGATATTACGATAATGATCGAGTGGGGTAGTTCTTGCCACTTTATTAAATCCTGCGTCTAAATTCGTATATTAATATTTAAATGGATCAGAAACGGAAGTGTGAGAAAGCCTTGTTGGCCTCCGCCATACGATGAGTATCTTCACGCTTCTTTACCGCTGTTCCGCGCTGTTCTGCTGCATCCATCAGTTCACCCGCCAGTCGCTGGGTCATTGATTTCTCGCCACGCTTACGAGCCGCTTCAACCAACCAACGCATTGCCAATGCACTTCGCCTTGTAGGACGAACCTGAACAGGGACCTGATAGGTTGCACCACCTACCCGGCGACTCTTCACCTCAACGACAGGGCGTACGTTTTCCAATGCTTCACCAAATACCTCAAGGGCATCGCCTCTGCCACGCTCCTTGATGATGTCCAGTGCACCATAAATGATCTTTTCGGCGACCGATTTCTTGCCATCAAGCATCATTACGTTGATGAACTTGGCCAGTGTTCGATCTCCAAATTTTGGGTCGGGGAGTATCTCCCGTTTTGGTACTTCTCGTCTTCTAGGCATTAGATTCTCTTGCCTTCTCCAGTAAATAATAAAAAACGACGCGGACATAAAAATACCCTTGACGTGCAGTCCGCCGCCACAGCCCCTTTCTCGGGAGAGGCACCCCTAAAAAATCAGCAGCTTTATTCGCCGCCCGGCCTTACAAACCTATGTTTTTGGTCGTTTTGCGCCGTATTTTGATCTTCCCTTCCGACGATCACTCACACCAGAGGTATCGAGTGAGCCGCGGACAGTATGATAACGTACACCCGGAAGATCCTTCACTCGTCCACCGCGGATCAAAACCACGGAGTGTTCCTGAAGATTATGACCCTCACCACCGATATACGTTGTCACTTCAAAACCATTGGTCAGTCGAACTCGAGCCACTTTCCTTAACGCTGAATTAGGTTTTTTCGGCGTCGTGGTGTAGACACGTGTACATACTCCTCTCTTCTGAGGGCAAGCCTGGAGTGCCGGAACGTTTGACTTTTCCTGTTTACTCTTTCGAGGCTTCCTGACTAATTGATTAATTGTCGGCATTTTCTACTCAAAAAATGGTCATAATTCGTCGAATTTCCTCGGTTGCCCATATTGATTTGGCCCCGAAAAGACGCGCGATATTAGTGTTGATAGTGGCTAATGTCAAGAAGGATTGCGCCTCTATCCTCAACTTGCCGTTTCTTCCTCAAAAATTTCGTTTTCAAGCCCTATTTTCAGCTCTTCTTCAGCCTGAGACTGGCTCTCGGCAAGCGCCATGTCGATCTGATGCTCCTGGTGGAGTCTTTCGGCTCTTTTGCGACGACGCTCCTCATGGTAGGCAAGCCCGGTTCCCGCTGGGATCAGCCTTCCGACAATGACGTTCTCTTTCAGCCCTCTTAGTCGATCCATCTTGCCAAGGATCGAGGCTTCTGTCAGAACTCGTGTCGTCTCCTGGAATGATGCCGCTGAAATAAAGGACTCTGTCAGCAGTGAAGCCTTGGTAATTCCAAGCAGAACCGGCTTAAAGGTAGCTGGTTTCTTGCCCTCAGCTTCAATCCGCTCATTTTCTTCAAGCACCAGTGTGCGCTCCTCCTGATCTCCGGAGAGAAAATGGGTATCCCCTGTGGACTCAATCCTGACTTTACGCAACATCTGACGAACAATGACCTCAATGTGCTTGTCATTGATCTTCACGCCCTGGAGTCGATAGACATCCTGCACCTCGGTCACCACAAAGTTAACCAGCTCCTCAACATTCTTGTGTTCAACGATTTCCGCCATGATGGGTGGTCCTTCAACCACCATCTGGCCCTCTTCCACCGTCTCACCTTCGAAAATATCGATCCGAAGCTCTTTGGAGATCAGTTGCTCGTGGGTCTCGCCGTCCGAATCTGTGATCACCAGTCTTTGCTTGCCCTTGGTCTCTTTTCCATAGGAGACAACACCTGTTGATTTCGCCATGACTCCAGGGTTCTTCGGTTTGCGTGCCTCAAAAAGCTCCACAACACGAGGCAGGCCGCCCGTGATATCCCGGGTCTTTGATGACTCTTGAGGGATCCTGGCGAGCACATCACCTGCTGAAACAGTTTTTCCATCCTCGACCATCACTATGGCGCCGGCCGGGAGCATGTAATGGGCAGGGATATCGGTGCCGGCAAACGACATTGACTCACCCTTGTCATCGGTTAATGCGATGGTGGGATGAAGCGTCTGAGCCGACCCTCGCCGATCCTTGGGATCGATCACGGTACGATGACTCAAGCCGGAGAGCTCATCGGTCTGAACATTGATGGTTGCATCATCAATCAGGTCAATAAATGCTATCTTGCCTCCAACATCAGTGATGACAGGGTGTGTATGGGGATCCCAGGATGCCGCCAACTGTCCTGCCTTGACCTTTTCACCATCCTTGATCGTCAGCTCTGAACCATAGGGCACTTTGTAACGTTCACGGTCAACACCGTGCTCATCCTTGATCACCAGCTCCCCTGACCGGGTGACAACCACATCCCGACCTGCTGAGTTCCTGGCAACCTTGATCTTGTGCAGACTGATTGTCCCGTTGTTATTGGTCTCAACACTGCTGACTGATGCTTGTGCCGATGCTGCACCACCAATATGGAAGGTACGCATAGTAAGCTGGGTTCCCGGTTCACCGATGGACTGAGCTGCAATAACACCCACGGCTTCACCTCGATTAACCAGGTGTCCTCTGCCCAGGTCCCGGCCATAACAGTTCGCACAGATCCCGTAACGGGTTTCACAAGTCACTGCTGAACGAACCAATACTTTATTGATATTGCTCTCTTCAATCAGTTTGATCGCCTCTTCATCGATCATTTTGCCTTTAACCACCAGGACTGACCCATCTCCGGGGCTAACAATATCCCTTGCAGCCACCCGACCAAGGATCCGGTCACGAAGAGGGATGACGATTTCACCGCCCTCAACGAGAGCCTCACGGATGACCCCTTTATCTGTTCCACAATCTGATTCGGTCACCACAAGGTCCTGGCAGACATCAACCAGTCGACGGGTGAGGTAACCTGAGTTTGCCGTCTTCAATGCGGTATCGGCCAACCCCTTTCGAGCACCATGAGTGGAAATAAAGTACTCCAAAACCCCGAGGCCTTCCCGAAAGTTGGCAGTAATCGGCGTTTCGATGATCGATCCATCTGGTTTGGCCATCAAGCCTCGCATCCCGGCCAGCTGCCTGATTTGAGCATGACTGCCTCGTGCGCCTGAATCTGCCATCATGTAGATTGAGTTGAAAGAGTAATCGGTGCTCTTTCCTTTATCGCTGGACTTGTCTCCCAACTCCCTCATCATTGCCTGTGCCACCTCTTCACTGCGATGGGTCCAGATATCGACCGCCTTGTTATAGCGCTCACCATCTGTCAGCAGGCCGGAGTGATACTGTTCTTCAATTTCCTTGATTTCGCTTTCAGCTTCTTCAAGAATCTGAACTTTCTCCTCTGGGATCACCATATCGTCAACACCAATGGAGATGCCCGCCTTGGCTGCAAATCGATAACCCGTATACATCAGCTTATCAGCATAGATCACAGTGTCTTTAAGTCCGACATGGTGATAGCAATACTCAATGGTCTTTGAGATGGCCTTCTTGTCAAGCTCCTTGTTGAGCAGATCGAAAGGGAAACCAGGAACAATGATTTCACTCAGGAGCGCACGGCCCACAGTGGTGAAATAGATCTTCCTTGTTTCTGTCTTTTCACCTTCATCAGAGATCTCGACCTCATTGATTCTCGCAATGATTCGGTCATGAAGCTGGGCGTTCCCTGTCTCATAGGCACGGCGCACCTCTTCTATATCAGAGAAGAAAGGCAGTTTGATTCCAAGCTCAACCAGTTTATCCAGCTGCTCTTGTCGGGAGTGGCTTTCAAGTGCCTCCAACTCTTTTAACTCACTTTTCTTTCTGGTCATATAGTAGAGACCAAGAACAATATCCTGCGAAGGCACAATGATCGGTTCACCATTGGCTGGAGAGAGAATATTGTTAGTCGACATCATGAGTGAACGGGCCTCAAGCTGCGCTTCTACTGAGAGCGGAACATGGACAGCCATCTGGTCACCATCAAAGTCAGCATTAAAGGCAGTACACACTAGTGGGTGCAACTGAATTGCCTTGCCCTCGATCAGTACCGGCTCAAAAGCCTGGATTCCAAGACGGTGCAGTGTGGGTGCCCTGTTGAGCATGACCGGATGTTCGCGAATCACCCCTTCAAGAATATCCCAGACTTCAGAGACCTCCTGCTCAACCATCTTCTTGGCCTGTTTGATAGTGGTTGCAAGACCCCTCATCTCGAGCTTGGAGAAGATAAACGGTTTAAAGAGCTCAAGAGCCATCTTCTTGGGCAGTCCACATTGATGGAGCTTGAGAGTGGGGCCTACCACAATCACCGTACGACCTGAGTAATCGACCCGTTTTCCCAACAGGTTTTGGCGGAACCGGCCCTGTTTGCCCTTAATCATGTCAGCGAGGGATTTCAGTTGTCGTCGGTTAGCGCCGGTAATCGCTTTTCCCCGTCGCCCGTTATCAAGCAGTGCATCAACGGACTCCTGGAGCATCCTTTTTTCATTTCGAACGATGATATCGGGCGCATTGAGGTCGAGAAGACGCCGAAGTCGGTTGTTTCGATTGATCACTCGACGATAGAGGTCATTGAGGTCAGAGGTTGCAAATCGCCCCCCCTCAAGAGGAACCAGGGGCCGCAAATCGGGAGGAAGAACCGGAAGAATCTCCATGATCATCCACTCCGTTCGATTACCGGAGTGAATAAAGGCCTCAATGACTTTCAGCCTTTTTTGAAGCTTTTTGATTTTTGTCTCGGAGCGAGTGGCGCCAAGCTCTTCACGTAACTTAGAAGCCTCTGAAGGCAGATCAATATTTTTGAGCATGGTGCGAACAGCTTCCGCACCCATACCGGCTTCAAACTCATCACCATATTCTTCGACCGCATCAAGATAATGTTCATCGGTCAGCAATGAACCTGGCTCCAGAGGTGTCATTCCTGCATCCAATACAACGAATGCTTCAAAGTAGAGTACCCGTTCGATCTCCCTCACCGTCATATCAAGTATCAGACCAAGACGGGATGGCAGTGATTTCAGGAACCAGATATGGGCGACTGGACTTGCCAGCTGGATGTGCCCCATCCGCTCTCGCCGTACCTTTGAGAGAGTAACTTCAACCCCACACTTCTCACAGATAACCCCACGATGCTTCAGACGCTTGTACTTCCCGCACAAGCACTCATAGTCATTGACCGGGCCAAAGAGTTTGGCACAGAAGAGTCCATCACGCTCCGGCTTAAAAGTACGGTAATTGATGGTTTCAGGCTTCTTTACCTCGCCGTATGACCACGATCTCACTTTTTCCGGGGATGCAATTCCAATCCGAATCGCATCAAAATCATCCATCTGGTCTGGCTGGTTAAACAGGCTATTGAAAAGATCTTTCATTTCGGTCTCTTGCCTCTCTTTCACAAGGCCAATACAGTATTGGCCTCGATAGTGAATAACTTATTTCTGTCGCAACAATTTTGTTACTGATCATTTCTCGTGTTTCAACTCGACGTTTAAACCAAGCGCCCTGATCTCCTTGGTCAGAACATTGAATGATTCGGGCATCCCCGCATCAATTCGATGATCTCCTCGGACAATATTCTCGTACACCTTGGTTCGACCATTGACGTCGTCCGACTTCACAGTGAGCATCTCCTGAAGCGTGTAAGAAGCACCATAGGCCTCCAGTGCCCACACTTCCATCTCACCGAACCGCTGGCCGCCAAACTGGGCCTTGCCGCCCAGAGGCTGCTGTGTGATCAGACTGTAGGGTCCCGTTGAACGCGCATGCATCTTGTCATCAACAAGGTGGTTGAGCTTGAGCATATACATGAAGCCGACAGTTACCGGCCGATCAAATACCTCACCGGTTCGACCATCAAAAAGAATGGCTTGACCGCTCTCAGGAAGACCTGCGAGCTTGAGCATCTTCTTGACTTCTACCTCATGAGCCCCGTCAAAGACAGGCGTTGCCATAGGTACCCCTTCTCTTAGGTTGTTTGCAAGCTCCATTACCTCATCATCATTAAATGAGGAGAGCTCCTCCGATTTCCCGGTACTGTTGTAAATCTCTTCAAGATGTTTGCGAATCGGGCCTGATGCCTCCTGCTGGCTGATCATCTTATCTATCTGCTGACCCAGACCATGGGCTGCCCAGCCAAGATGAGCTTCCAAAACCTGCCCAACATTCATTCGGGAAGGAACGCCCAATGGATTGAGAACAATATCAATTGGTTGGCCATCTTCCAGATATGGCATATCTTCAACGGGGACAATTCTTGAAATCACGCCCTTGTTACCATGACGTCCAGCCATCTTGTCTCCAGGCTGCAGGCGTCTTTTGATGGCAACAAACACCTTCACCATCTTCAGCACCCCTGGAGCAAGATCATCACCAGCCTCAATTTTGCGGCGCTTTTCAGCATAATAGTCATCTGACTGTTGACGTTGAAATTCGAGCTGGGACCTGATCTGCTCCAACTTTTCATTCACATCCTCTTTGCGCATTCTGATATCAAACCACTGCTTTCTGGGAAGTTCCGTCAGATAGGATTTGGCAACCTTAGCACCAGACTTCAGGCCCTCAGGACCACCCTCTGCCACCTTGCCGGTCAACAGACGCTCGATACGGTCATAGGCATCGGCCTCAACAATTCGGAATTGGTCATCAAGATCTTTTCGAATTCCTGCCAGCTCATCCTCATCAATGAACTTGGCTCGCGCATCTTTTTCCATCCCTTCCCGGGTGAATACCTGGACATCGATGACTGTCCCGGAAGCGCCGGAAGGCATCCTCAATGAGGTGTCTTTAACATCAGATGCTTTTTCACCAAAGATGGCGCGCAACAGTTTCTCCTCTGGAGTAAGCTGAGTCTCTCCCTTTGGTGTCACCTTGCCAACCAGGATATCTCCAGGATTGACCTCTGCTCCAATGTAGACGATTCCTGACTCATCCAACTTGCCAAGAGCCGCTCCACCGACATTTGGGATGTCACGGGTCACCTCTTCAGAGCCCAGCTTGGTATCACGGGCAACACAGGAGCGTTCCTCAATATGGATCGTGGTGTAGACATCATTCTCAACCAACTTTTCGGAGATCAGAATCGAATCCTCAAAGTTATAACCATGCCAGGGCATAAAGGCGACAAGAACGTTCTTGCCTAGTGCAAGTTCACCCATATCTGTAGAGGGCCCATCAGCAAGCACATCACCCCGGTTGATCTTGTCACCAACCTTCACCAGTGGTCGCTGGTTGATTGTCGTATTCTGGTTGGAACGGGTATATTTGGTAAGGTTGTAGATGTCGACGCCTGTTTCACCTTTTGAAGTCTCTTCATCATCAACCCTGACAACAATTCGACTGGAATCAACAGAATCGACAAACCCGCTTCTACGGGCAACAACGGTTACACCAGAGTCAATGGCAACCAGGCGCTCCATGCCGGTACCCACCAGTGGCTTCTCACTACGAAGCGTTGGCACCGCCTGTCGCTGCATGTTCGAACCCATCAATGCCCTGTTGGCATCATCATGCTCAAGAAAAGGAATCAGTGATGCAGCCACCGATACAATCTGGGAGGGGGCTACATCCATGTACTGAACATCTTCAGGAATCTTCAGTGAAGTCTCATTCTCATGGCGGCAGGGCACCAGAATATCGTTGAGCTTTCCTTTTTTATCCACCGAAGCATTTGCCTGGGCGATCACATACTTGCGCTCTTCGATTGCCGAGAGATACTCCGCTTCATCAGTTATCTTATTATTGATCACTTTTCGATAGGGGGTCTCAAGAAAACCGTACTCATTAGTCCGAGCATAGATTGAGAGCGAGTTGATAAGCCCGATATTCGGTCCTTCAGGGGTCTCAATAGGACAGACTCGGCCATAGTGGGTGGGATGCACATCACGCACCTCAAATCCCGCACGCTCCCGGGTCAAACCACCCGGGCCAAGCGCAGAGACGCGTCTCTTGTGGGTGATTTCCGATAGGGGATTGGTTTGGTCCATAAACTGTGAGAGCTGGCTGGATCCAAAAAACTCCTTGACCACGGCAGAGACAGGCTTGGCATTGATGAGATCCTGGGGATAGAGATTATCGGTCTCCGCCATTCCCAATCTATCCTTCACCGCACGCTCAACCCTGACCAATCCGATCCGGAACTGGTTCTCTACCAGTTCACCGACCGATCGTATCCGTCGATTTCCGAGGTTATCGATATCATCGATAACCCCTTTCCCATTCTTCAGTCCAACCAGGGTTTGCATTACATCAAGGATGTCCTGTTTGGTCAGTGTGCCTGGGCCCTCATCAGAGAGGCGCCCAAGCCGTCGGTTCATCTTCATTCGACCCACAGCAGAGAGATCGTAGCGCTCAAGGTTGAAGAAGAGGTTATTAAAGAGTGCCTGAGCAGCATCCTTGGTAGGAGGTTCGCCCGGTCGCATACACCGATAGATCTCTATCTGGGCATCAAGCTGGCTTCGGGTAGCATCTACCTTTAATGTATCAGAGATAAAGGGGCCACAATCAAGATCATTGGTATAGATGGTCTCAATGCTCTCTAATCCTGCATTGACCAAAATTTCCACCAGCTCTTCGGTAATTTCACCATTGGCTTCGGCAATCAGCTCGCCAGTAGTGGTATCGATAATGTCTTTTGCCAGAGATCGTCCTAGCAGATAGTCGAGAGGAACCTTAAGGCGTTTGGTTTTGGCCTCCTCAAGCTGGCGTATGTTTCTGGCAGTAATTCTCTTGCCCGCCTCAACAATAACCTTCCCTTTGGAGGTGGTCAGATCAAAATCCATGACCTGTCCACGCAAACGCGAAGGGACAAGTTCCAACTCATGATCTTCCGAGCCCAGATAGAATGTCTCGGTATCAAAAAACAGTGCCAGGATCTCCTGAGTTGAAAGGCCGAGGGCTCTTAGGATGATGGTGCCAGGCATTTTGCGCCGACGATCAATACGAATATAGATAAGATCTTTGGCATCAAACTCATAATCGAGCCATGAGCCTCGGTAGGGGATAACCCTGGCTGAGAACAATAACTTTCCTGAGGCATGTGTCTTTCCCCGATCATGGTCGAAGAAAACACCAGGAGAGCGGTGCAGCTGGTTCACAATAACCCGTTCAGTCCCGTTGGTGATGAAGGTCCCGTTCTCTGTCATCAACGGAATCTCGCCGAGATAGACCTCCTGTTCTCTCACCTCTTTGACGGTCTTACTTCCAACCGGGCTATCTTTGTCAAAAATACGAAGACGCATCACCACCCTGATTGGAGCGGCATAAATCAGTCCCCGTTGCCGACATTCACGAACATCGAATGGCGGTGTGCCTAATCGATAACTGACAAAATCCAGTGTGGCATATCCATTATAGCTCTCGATCGGAAAAACTGACTTAAAAGCAGCCTGAAGTCCCTGATCAATCCTCTGCCCAGGCTCGATGTCACTCTGGAGAAACTTGTGGTAAGAATCCAGTTGTGTCGCGAGCAGGTGAGGAATTTCAATCAGCTGACTCTCTGCTGGCCGCTTACTGAAACTTTTACGAATACGCTTTTTTTCTGTAAATGTATAACCCATTGAGGCACCTTCGGTTGACTTCTTGTGATTTGTATTCACAACAGTTAACAATTAATAAACAGCAAAGCACAGCCGCGTCCCGTCACTTTTGGCGACGATCCGTGGCTGCCGAACCTACCGAAGCGACTGAGTCGCTTCGCACAATGCACTACTTGAGCTCTGCCGTAGCGCCAGCTTCTTCAAGCTGCTTCTTGACCTCTTCCGCTTCTTCCTTGGTAACGCCTTCCTTGATCGGAGAGGGCGCACTTTCAACAAGATCTTTGGCCTCTTTCAGACCCAATCCTGTGAGCGCACGAACGGTCTTGATAACTCCGACCTTCTTTTCACCAAATGAAGCGAGTACGACGTCGAACTCACTCTTCTCTTCAGCTGCTCCGCCCGCATCACCCGCTCCAGCAGCAGGTGCTGCTGCAACCGCCATGGCTGCTGCGGAAACGCCGAATTTTTCTTCCATATCCTTGATCATTTCTGATAAATCAAGGACAGACATCTCAGCAATAGCTTCTATAATTTCTTCTTTAGAAAGAGACATTTTGATTTCCTAGTGTAAATAAGTGATTGATAATAAAAAACCTTAGGCCACACACAGACTCAAGCGGCTTCCTTCGCCTCCTGAACTGCTGCCAAAGTGCGCACAAAACTTCCAGGGACTTCGTTGAGTGTCTGTACAAGCTTCTGTACAGGTGCTTGCATTACTCCGATAAGTTGGGCAAGCAGTTCGTCACGACCCGGCAGTTTGGCCAGCACCTTGATCTCATCTTCTGAAAGCAAAGCACCGTTCATCGCCCCAATGACTATCTTCAGATCACCGTGTTCTTTAGCAAATTTGCTTAGAACTTTAGCCACCGCCACCGGATCTTCAGATGCCGCCAGAGCAAGGGGTCCAATCAGGTGTTCTTGCAAACACTCAAAGTCGGAGCCCTCTACAGCGCGTTTTGTCAGTGTGTTCTTAACAATCCGCAGAAACACACCGGCTTCACGAGCATCTGCTCGCAACCCCGTCATCTGCGATACTGTCAGGCCACGATATTCGGCTAAAATTGCGGCCTGGGCCCCTGAGATACTCTCAGCGACATCAGCGACAACAGCCTTCTTTCCCTCGAGATCGAGGCTCATTATGAGCTACCTCCCGTTTCAATCGGTGCCCATCACCAGGAGAATCCTGTCTACGGGTACACCATCTGCGCAGGCCGACTTGATTGTCATTAAGGCCATGAAATCACTCCCTGGCCACCTACGGTCTTCGACATCCTTGCGGTAAATCCTTAACCGCAAGGCCCCAAAGTTTGTTAACTCTTCTCTCTACAGCGTCAGAGTGAATTCCGATCTACACGCACCCCTGGACCCATGGTAGTGGAGAGGGTGACGCGCATAATATATTGTCCCTTGGCTGATGCCGGCTTGCTCTTATTGAGTGCCCCAAGCAAGGCCTGCAGGTTCTCTTCCAATGCTTCAATATCAAACGAAGCTTTACCAATTGAACAATGGATAATCCCGGCTTTATCAATTCGGTACTGGATCTGGCCGGCCTTTGCATTTTCAACCGCCTTGGCAACATCCTTGGTGACTGTCCCCACCTTTGGATTGGGCATCAAACCACGTGGACCCAGAATCTGGCCTAATTTACCAACAACCCTCATGGTCTCAGGAGTTGCGATGCAGACATCAAAATTCATTTCGCCTTTTTTGACTGACTCAACGAGGTCTTCAAGGCCGACAATATCTGCCCCGGCTTCTCGAGCCTCATCTGCGCTGGCGCCTTCTGCAAAAACTGCAACTCGTACGGTCTTACCCGTCCCCCTGGGAAGAAGAGTGGCACCACGGACATTTTGATCTGATTTTTTTGCGTTAACCCCCAGATTAACCGCTACATCTACTGACTCATCAAACTTGGCAGAGGCCGTCTCCTTCACCAATTTGAATGCTTCATCCAGGGTAAAGAATTGTTGATGATCATATTTCTCTGCCATAGCGCGGATACGCTTACCCTTTTGTGCCATGACTTAGTTCTCCTCTACCACAATGCCCATGCTTCGGGCACTGCCTGAAATAATTTTTACCCCTTGGTCGATCTCATAAGAGTTGAGATCGGGCTGCTTGAGCTTGACGATCTCCTCGACCTGTTCACGGGTCACTGTGCCGACTTTATCCCGGTTGGGCTCTCCGCTCCCTTTGGGGATACCTGCTGCTTTCTTAAGCAGTACGGATGCCGGTGGTGTCTTCTTGATAAAGGTAAAGCTCTTGTCACTGAATACTGTGATGATGACAGGAATTGGCATCCCCTTCTCCATCCCCTGTGTCTCAGAGTTAAAGGCTTTACAAAATTCCATGATATTCAAGCCTTGCTGACCCAGAGCCGGGCCAACGGGAGGACTTGGGTTGGCCTCCCCTGCAGGAACCTGCAGCTTGATATACGAGTCAATCTTTTTAGCCATTGTCTAATCTCCAGTGGGTGCAAGCGCCGCAAGGCTCCCCGTTAATGCAAAACCAATCCTGGAAAAACCCTCCAGAACCAGTGTCTTAACTCTTTTCTACTTGACTAAATTCAAGTTCAACCGGTGTTGATCGACCAAAAATGGTTACCGATACCCGCAACTTTGATTTTTCAAAATTGACATCTTCAACAGTACCGTTGAATTCAGCAAAGGGACCATCGATGACCCGTACTAATTCGCCAGGGGCAAAAGTAAATTTCGGCCTTGGTTTATCTGCTCCGGCCTGAACCTGTTGTAAAATCCCATCCACTTCCCGACTGCTCAGCGGTGTAGGCCGGTCACTGGTGCCGCCAATAAACCCACTCACTTTGGGTACCTGTCTCACCAGATGCCAGGTCTCATCATCCAGCTCCATATTGACCAGAACATACCCCGGGAAGAACTTTCTCTCCGTAGTGCGCTTTTGGCCGCCCCGCATCTCCATCACCTCTTCAGTGGGTACAAGAATGTCGCCAAACTTGGCCTCCAAACCAGCACGCTGAATATGGTCTTTGAGTGATTCTGCAACTTTTTTCTCAAAGCCGGAGAATGCCTGGACGACATACCACCTTCTCCCATCTGAATTTGTTATTTCTTCCACTTTATAGGGTTCCAGTTATAAGCCCAGGATCATGTCATAGATGGCCCAGAATGCGACTGCATCGAGTAACCAAAGATAGATACCGGCAAAAATTACCATCACGACAACTACCAAAGTTCCCTGAGCCGTCTCCCGTCGGGTAGGCCAGACCACTTTGCGCACCTCAGTACGAGCAGCAAGAGCAAATTCCCAGGTGTTCTGCCCATAACTCGTCATCAGGGCTACTGCCGCCGCCGCAATCACTGAGACAATCACTATCCCCGCTCGCAGCAGAGCCGAGCCCTGTTCACCGACCAGATAGAAGCCTGTCACACCAGCAACAATTATTGCTGCTGCAATTAATATTTTCAGTTTATCTGCCACCAGTCATTGTGCCTTTATTCATTTGTCAGGGTTGGCAGGCCAGGAGGGAATCGAACCCCCAACCTGCGGTTTTGGAGACCGCTGCTCTGCCAGTTGAGCTACTGGCCTGTATCCCTTAACCTAAAGCGTTAACTACTCAACAACCTTGGATACGACCCCAGCGCCCACAGTCCGGCCGCCTTCACGAACCGCAAACCGCAAACCCTCTTCCATCGCAATCGGGGCAATCAGACTCACCTTGAACTGAACGTTGTCTCCAGGCATCACCATCTCAACCCCTTCAGGAAGATCTACTGAACCCGTTACATCCGTCGTCCTGAAATAAAACTGCGGCCGATATCCATTGAAAAACGGCGTGTGTCGTCCACCCTCTTCCTTCGATAATACATATACCTCAGCTTCAAACCGGGTATGCGGGGTGATCGACTTCGGGGCCGCCAATACCTGACCTCGTTCAATCTCCTCCCGCTTCGTCCCGCGCAACAACACTCCAATGTTGTCACCCGCCCGACCTTCATCAAGCAGCTTGCGAAACATCTCAACACCCGTCACCGTCGTCTTGCCGGTCTCACGAATGCCTACAATCTCAATCTCTTCACCGACCTTCACAATCCCTCGCTCAACTCGGCCAGTCGCTACCGTCCCGCGGCCGGATATCGTGAAAACATCCTCAACCGGCATCAAAAAATCACCGTCAATCGCACGCTCCGGCTCTGGAATATAGGTGTCCAGCGCCTCAGCCAGCTTCATTATCGACTCCTCGCCAATCTCTGAACTGTCACCTTCTAGGGCCTTCAGCGCTGATCCCGTGATAATCGGTGTGTCATCCCCTGGAAACTCATACTTGTCCAGAAGCTCTCGAACTTCCATCTCAACCAACTCCAGAAGCTCTTCATCATCAACCATGTCCGCCTTGTTCAGATAGACAACGATATACGGAACGCCTACCTGACGAGCCAGCAAAATATGCTCCCGGGTCTGTGGCATCGGCCCGTCTGCAGCGGATACCACCAAAACCGCTCCATCCATCTGGGCTGCACCCGTGATCATGTTCTTTACATAATCCGCGTGACCCGGACAATCAACGTGGGCGTAGTGACGCGCCTCCGTCTCATACTCAACGTGTGCGGTCGCAATCGTAATCCCACGCTCACGCTCTTCCGGTGCATTGTCAATCTCATCAAATGCCTTGGTCTCTCCACCATATTTGTTGGATAAAACCTTCGTCATCGCCGCCGTCAGCGTCGTCTTGCCATGGTCTACATGACCAATCGTTCCAACATTTACGTGCGGCTTCGTTCTCTCAAACTTTTCCTTGGACACGTCGATTACCTCTTAAAAATGACTGATTAAAAAAAACCCAACCCAATACATACTGGAGCCCACAACCGGACTTGAACCGGTGACCTCTTCCTTACCAAGGAAGTGCTCTACCGTCTGAGCTATGTGGGCAAGACTCATCAAACACAACCACTGGAGCGGGTGATGGGAATCGAACCCACATCATCAGCTTGGAAGGCTGAGGTTCTACCGTTGAACTACACCCGCATTGTAATCCTTCGCTCACCCTTTCCGATCCTGCTCACCTTGACCCGGATCAACGACCTAGATTGCCCACAAAAGCGGCCTAAAATGGTGGAGGGGGGAGGATTCGAACCTCCGAAGGCTGAGCCAGCAGATTTACAGTCTGCCCCCTTTGGCCGCTCGGGAACCCCTCCAACATCGAAAACCGCGAATTTTCTTATCCTGGCAAGCAATTGTCAACAAAAATCAGGGGTAATTCAGGATTTTTGTGGATTATTGACTTAAACCCCCCGGGAGGGGATTTTTCTACCCTCCGTTGACAACAGATCTAGGGAGATCACTCAACCGATCTGGATCATCTCTGACGGAGCGCGACGGGTCAGAAGTTCTGCCCCCTCTTCGGTGATGAGGATGTTCTCCTCATGAACCAGCTGCCTGCCAGGAGCAAACTCCATACCAGGCTCAAGAGTGATGACCACACCAGGCTCGAGAAAGGTCTGGCCCCCCTCTTGAATCGATGGCCACTCGGTCAACTGCATCCCCAAACCATGGCCCATACGTCCCACATTATTGGATAGTGCCCCGCCCCTTTTGAGGATCCCCCACATCCCCTCCCAAAGTTCGCCTGTTGTCGCTCCCGGACGAGCCGCTGCAAGCCCGGCTTCCGTTGCCCGGTAGAGGGTTTCATGGGCTCGTTGGGTCTCAACATCAAGTGCCCCAAAAGCGATATTCCTGTCAAAGTCACAAAAATAGCCGTCATAGAGCGCCCCGGTATCGATAATCATCACATCACCCGCTTCAAGCCGGCGATCTGAAGGACCCATAATAATGGAGTCATATCCCCCCTGACCCGACCCTGCAACCAGGTAGGGAACCCGGTCTGCTCCCCGATCCAGCAGATCCATCTGCATCCGCCTGCAGATCTCGCGCTCACTTTCACCCACATGAGTATATTCAACAAGATGATCAAAGGCATCCGAAGCGAGGGTGCAGATCCAACGGATCTTCTCTACCTCTGCCTCTGATTTAATGAACCTGAGACGATGGAGCAGTGAAGCACAGTCAACAAAGATGGATTTACACTGCTCACTGAGCAGATCAAGATCAAGCATTGGCATACGCAGCACACTCTCAGGCCCCAAAGGGAGGCCGGATCGGCCAAATTGAGTGGGTAGTCGATTGAGGATTGAGGCCAGAAGGGAGATTCCTTCATCCTCAGGCCTAGGTGAGGGCCAGGTATGGATCTCATCGATCCAGGTTTGTGCCATCCCTGCTCTGCCGATCTCTGGGATTACTGCGATCGGCTTTCCTGCAAGTGGCACTATCACAAACCATGGACGGGTCGGGCTCTCAAAAAACTGGGTGAGAAAGCCGGTGAAATAGCAGATCTCTGTCGCTGTCGTCACCAAAATAACGTCGAGCCGCTCCTGCTGCATCTCCGCCTGAGCCCTTTTAAGCCGCAGGAGATACTCCTTCTTTGGAAAACCCCGCTTTGGAGGTTTTGGCTTTTGGTCTTTGTGCGTCAACATTACTGCAGTGCTATTGAGATAAGTGGTCAGAGTGGGTGTTGAAAGAGGCGCCCCGCACCCTCGATGGGATCATCGACGCCCGCCAGACGAAGCGTGTGCCAGGCCATCGCATGGTTGGATGAGGTGACGGGCATGCCCAGAATCTCTTCGACCTCCCTGATGACTTCGAGTGAGCGAAGATTGGTACAGGAGAGAAAGAGGGCCTCAATCCCATCATCCCTCCCCATCTCCAGCAGTGCCTGACAAATGGAATGGGTCGAGATCCGGGCCACCTGATTATCATCACTCTCATTGAACGATCCGAAAGCCCCGATCCTGATTCCGTTGTGGCCAATGTAGTCAATCATCAACTGATTGATCTCATTCGAATAGGGCGTCAACACCCCGATCCTTGAGACACCCAGAGCACGAAAGGCGGCAAAAGCGGCAGTGATCGGTGTGGTCACCTCGCTCTCAGGAGAGACAGCCTGAATCTGGTTAAAGACAAACTCCTCACCCATCACAATGGAAGCAGAGGTACACCCATAGGCGATCACATCAAGGCTCTCTCCGGGAAGCAGAACACCCGCCTGATCGCCAATCAGTGCTCCCATGGCCTCTAGGGAGTCGGGGGTGACCATAGGGGTATTGGCTATACGAGAGACATAAAAAGAGACACCCGGCATCCTGATTAACGATCTAAACTCAAATTCCAGAGTATGGTCAGTCGCCAGGACAATCAGACCGATACGGGCCCGCCATGCAATCCCTCTGTCCATCTGGGGGGTAAAATCACTGATTTTGCTGACCATCCGGAGACTCCAACCTAGAGAGGTGAGCTAGAACCTTCTCTTGACCACAGCTTCATCGGGCTGTGCGGTTAGACCTGAAGGGGAAATCCCCCCTTGCCCTTCAACCGCCCTTCTCCACTTAGATCCGGATCCAAGGAAAACAGTGGATTTGGCTGTGAAGGCGGGCCTTGCCCACCCGAATAAAAGAGCTCTGACCAAGACTTTAATTAGTTCTATCATTTTAATCCTCACTCTTCTTCATCCTCTTGTTAATCTCTGAATATAGACTAACCCTCTACCGCTGCCAATCCTGTTATTAAAGGGGTTTCATTAGTGTATATTCAATCGATTGAATGACCACTGATTGTGGTTGGGATATAACTCCATAGCGAAGATTCTGTGATCAATGACAATTACCTTCCGGACCATCCATCTCACAAAACGCTTCCCACTGGCTATCAGCCGTGGGGTGCATAGTGGATCTGACAACCTCTTTATAAGCGTAACCCGTGATGGATTAACTGGCTGGGGAGAGATGTCACCCGGGGGATCGGAAGGTGCCGCTACAGCTGAAGAGGGCAGAGATGCGATACAACACTTTTTCACTCCCAAGATAGCTCAACTTCCCCTCCAGGATATCCACCACCAGGCAAGAGAGGCAAAAGTTCCCCCCTGTGCATTGGCCGCCCTTGATATCGCCCTCTGGGACTGGCTGGGGAAGTGTGCCGGGCTCCCTCTCTATAGACTTCTTGGGCTTGGTCTCCCGACAACACCCACCTCCGTCACACTTGGCATCAACCCCCCTGAAGTGGTTCGTGAACGCATCCCTCTTCTTCTTGATAACACCGGAATCCGGTCGCTTAAGGTTAAGCTGGGATCTCCCGAGGGGATTGAGGCAGATAAGGCGATGTTTGCCGCAGTAATCGAAGCAACCCGGAAGCGAGAACTGCTACTCAGAGTAGATGCCAATGGTGGGTGGAGTCTTGAAGAAGCCCGGGAGATGATGACCTGGCTCGCCAGTCGGGAAGTTGAGTATATTGAACAGCCCCTTCAAGAAGGGGAAGAGCACCTTCTGCCTGCACTATTTAAAGACCGAAAGCTGCCAATCTATGTTGATGAGTCCTGCCGTTTTGCTGAGGATATTCCAAAATGGGCTGATGTCGTGGATGGGGTCAATCTCAAGCTGATGAAATGTGGCGGTCTCACCGAGGCACTCAGAATCGTTGCTGTGGCACGTGCTTTTGGGCTTAAAACCATGATCGGCTGTATGGGAGAATCCTCTGTCTCGATTTCAGCCGGCGCTGCGATCGGTGCCCTCTTCGACCATATCGACCTCGACTCACATCTCAACCTTGCTCCGGATCCGGCAACCGGGGTTAGTCTTAAAAACGGCGTGATCACCCCCAACAACCACCCAGGCCATGGTGCCCAACTCATCGATGCTGAATAGAGACCACACCATTGCCATCTACATGGAGGGATCGCTGAGATCACTGCATGGCAAAATGGGATTTGGGATCATGCGCTATTTTCCAGGGCAGATTGCCTGCATCATCGACGCCACCTTTGCCGGCAGGAGAATAGATGAGGTGATAACGTCTCCCTGCGAGGCGCCTATTGTTGCAACCATCGAAGAGGCCTGCACACTGGGTGCCCAAGTCCTGGTGCTGGGGACGGCCCCTTCGGGAGGGAGGATTCCCCCGGAGTGGCTGGGTTCACTTGAAACGGCGATCAACAATGGTCTCTCTATAGTCAACGGAATGCATGACCGGCTGAAGGACCGCTTTGGTGCCCTCGAGAGTGAAGACCAGTGGATATGGGATATTCGACACCCTGAGTCCTTTGTTCCATCCATTGCCAGTGGTCGTGCCAGAACACTGACCAACAAACGGGTTCTCCTAACCGGAACCGATATGGCAGTGGGGAAGATGACTACAGGCCTGGAGATCTACCACTGGCTGCTGGCAAAAGAGCAGTCAACCGTATTTCTGGCGACGGGACAGATTGGGATGGCAATCACCGGAAATGGAATCCCACTGGATGCTTTCAAGGTAGACCATGCCTGTGGTGCGGTTGAAGAGATGGTGGTAGGGGCAGCGGGTTATGGCATCGTCCTCATTGAGGGTCAGGGCTCCCTCCTCCATCCCGCAAGCACAGCCACCCTGCCACTGATGCGAGGCAGTTGCCCGACTCATCTGGTTCTCTGCCACCGCGCCAAAGCGACAATGCTTGATACCTGCAAGGGGGTCCGCATCCCACCCTTGAGGGAGGTCATTGCCCTCAATGAATCACTTGCCGGGGCTGCCGGCGCCCTCACCCCGGCAACCACAATTGGTATCGCACTCAACACCAGTCGACTTGAAGAACATGCGGCGCAAAAAGCCATCGATGAACTTGAAGATGAGGCGGGCCTGCCGGTGGAGGACGTGGTGCGTTTTGGCGCCGGGAAACTTGCTTCTCAACTTGCCAACTAAAAGATACCTCTTACTCCCAATTCAAACCCATTTTCTGACTGTAAACTCTTACTCTATTCAGATGGCTAACCCGTTAAATCCATGTTAGTTTTAACTTAACCATCAGAATGGCCAATAAATACAAATAAAATCATATAACTGGAGGAGCATGATGAAAAAAGCTCTTTATTTGCTTGGTGAGTTTAGTGACCAGGACATTGATTGGCTGATTGAAGTCGGACAACAAAGATCTCTAGCGCCTGGCCAGGTATTGATCCACCAGGATTCCTCAATCGAGGACATTTTTATCATTCTCCAGGGTCAATTCAGGGTTTCAGTTGAAAGTGGCGAGGAGATCGCCGTTATAGGGAATGGTGAGATTGTGGGTGAACTCTCTTTTCTCGACTCCAGGCCTACCCAGGCCACTGTTACGGCCATTGAAGACTCCATCGTCATGGCCGTAGAAAAAAGCAGAATTGACGGACGATTAAAAACCGATGGCCGCTTTGCGAGTCGTTTCTATCGTGCGCTCGGCATACTGCTCGCTGACCGTTTAAGAGACTCAGTTTCTCAGCTTGCCTACGGCTCCCTAAAAGAAAACACCGCTGGTGAAGATGGGCGCACCCTCTCCCCTGAGCTCCTTGATCAACTTGATCTCTCTGCAATCCGATTCGAAAGAATTCGTCAGCGATTACTTGATTAATCAGCATCTCCATTCCTGAATTAGTTGCATGCCTCTTTTTCGAAACAAAGCACTTGAACGGCTTCGCTCTCCGGAACAACTGGATGCACCCTCAAAATTAATCCGGCGAAAAACATCCCTCGCACTCTCAGCAACTGCCTTTATTATCCTATCAGGTCTGATTTGGGGTATTTTTGGCACCCTTCCAAAGACCATTGAGGGCAGAGCCATTCTTGTTCACCCGGGAAAAACAGTTACTATTGAAGCGGGGGTATCCGGATCACTGCAAAAGTGGCTGGTCAGCGAAGGGGACCTAATCAATGATGACCGGATTATCGGAGTTATCGAACAACCTGAGGTTGAAAGAGACCTCATCAACACCCTCCTTACTCTCAATCAACAGATAGAACAAATTGAGACCAAGAGCAATCTCAGGAAAGAGGAAGTTCAACAACAGATCAATATCATTAACAGCGAACAATCCTACATTCGCAGTGAGGTGGAAGGTCTCAAAGAGCACCTTGACTACACTCTTAATTTGATCAACAGCATTGTCGACAAAAGCGGCAAATCACTTGAGCTGCAAAAGCAGAATCTGTTCAACACCAGAGAGCGCCAAGAGGCGTTAATTCACTACCTTCAGCTTCAGCACGATAATCACGATCAGATAAACCAGCAGGCCACCCGTATCCCGCTTGATAAAACCAACCGACTGATCGATCAAGGGAGGATTAAGCTCAATGATATCGAGATCGCATTACAAGAGCTGGAACTTCTTCAGCACAATTTTGTCCGTGCCGGGATGGAAGCCCGTCAAACTCACTCTTCTATCCTTAATAAGCTCTTAAAGCGGGAAGCAAGAATCAAGAATCTTGACAGCAAGAAGGCGAAATTAGAGGTCGCCGACCATGCTGCCGGGCTTCAGGAGCAGGATGCCATCAATCGACTCCGGCAACAGCGCAATCAATACCAAAAAGAGCATGCATCAACAAGTGAGATCAGGACATCCCATGCCGGTAACATACTGAAACTAAATGTTGCCTCAGGAACTCAGGTGGAGATTGGAGATCCAATTGCAACATTAGATACTGCAACACCTGATGACAAGCTGATAGCCGTTGGGCTCTTTCCCACCACTGCTGCCAGGTATCTACAGCCCGGGATGAAGGCCAGGGTCTCCCCAACCCAATTCCCCAGAGAACGCTTCGGCAGTATCGTTGGCACAATCAGCTCTGTCTCATCATTTCCTGTCTCTTCTGATGTAGTGGGAAATCTAATCGGCAACCACCGGCTGGCTGCGGAACTCATGAGTGGGGGCTTTATCACAAAAGCACTCATTGAACTTGAAACTGACCACTCCAGCCTCTCTGGATTTAAGTGGACCTCAAAAACAGGCCCCAATAATCAAGTGCTCCCGGGAACAACAGCAATACTCTGGGTGACCTATCGTCGACAGCAGCCACTGGGGCCTCTCCTCTCTTCACTGGGGATTAACCCGGACAGCCCAACAGAGTGAACTGATAGATATGAAGCGCATCAAGACACCCATGCTGCTGCAGCTTGAAATGACCGAGTGTGGTGCAGCGAGCCTTGGAATTATTCTTGCGTATTTTGGGAAGGTGGTTCCTCTTACTGAGCTGCGAGAAGCGTGTGGTGTTTCACGAGATGGTGTAAAAGCATCGAATATTGTCAGGGCAGCAAGGCAATACTGCTTTAAGGCAAAGGGGCTCAAGGTTGCTCTGAATGAGTTGGATGAACTGAAATTTCCCTTTGTTGTGTTTTGGGATTTCAATCACTTCCTTGTCGTCGAGGGGATAGACCGAAGCAAAGACATTGTTTACCTCAATGACCCTGCCCATGGCCACCGCAAGGTGTCCTTTAGTGAGTTTGATGAGGGCTATACCGGCGTAGTTCTGAGCTTTGAACCAGATGACAATTTTCTCCCTGGAGGAAAACGACCAAGCCTGATCAGGGCCATCAAAGACCGGATCCGACACTCAGGATCGGCTATACCCAATCTTCTCGGTGCAGGGCTGTTACTCACTATACCAGGCCTGTTCATCCCCGTTTTTACCCAGATCTATCTCGACCAGATACTTGCTGAGCAACGTTTCGAGTGGCTAATGCCTCTGCTGTTCGTCTTGGGATTGACGGTTTTATTCAAGATGGTTGCAGAAGCAACAAAATTCGTATTTCTCAGACGACTCAGGATGCATCTTGCGATTTCCATGTCCAGTCAGTTTTTCTGGCACCTCCTAAGACTCCCATCGGGTTACTACTCACAACGTTATACCGGAGAAATTGCTTCCCGGCAGGGGCTCAATGATGGTTTGGCTGAGATACTTTCCGGAAGAATTGCCGGTACTGTGCTTAGCATTGTAATGATGGTTTTTTATCTCATCCTGTTGCTCTCTTACAATGTCGCCCTCACTCTCCTCGGTATCACTTTTGCGGGAATCAATTTTCTGGCGTTACGATTGTTAAGAACCAAACGAATAGATGCCAATCTTCGTCTGATGCAGGATTTTGGAAAAGTGAGTGGTGACTCTATAGCTGCCCTGCAATCGATGGAGACACTCAAGGCCGCAGGACAGGAGAGCCGTTTCTTTCACCGCTGGTCAGGACGCTACTCCAAAGCAATTAACAGCATGCAGGAACTGGAGATGTCGACCCAGATTTTAGGCCTGCTCCCGATACTGCTCAACTCACTGAATACGATGATCATCTATCTTCTCGGTGGATTGGCAGTGATCGACGGAGAGATGTCAATTGGAACCCTGGTTGCTTTTACTGCTCTTATGGCGAGTTTCCAGGCCCCTGTCGGCAATCTTGTAAGCCTGGGCGCTGAAATTCAGGAACTTGAAGGAGATCTGCTGAGAGTGGATGATGTCCTTGGGGCGTCCCTCGACAAGGAAGCCCCGAGCGGCAGCCCCTCGGAGAATGAGATCACTGACAAGGAATGGCCTCTCTCTCTTAATGGAAGAGTGACTGTGGCCGATCTTACCTTCGGCTACAGTCCTCTCGAACCCCCTCTTTTTGATTACCTTTCACTCAATATTGAACCGGGGAGAAGGGTCGCCCTGGTTGGAGGAAGTGGTTCAGGGAAAACTACGCTGGCTCACCTGATCAGCGGTCTCTATCAACCCTGGTCAGGGAAGGTGCTCCTTGATGGCATCGACCGCACAGAGATTCCGAGATCAGTGATAGTGAGTTCACTCGCTGTAGTCAGTCAAGATATTTTTCTTTTTGAGGGAACCATTCGGGACAATCTAACACTGTGGGATTCAACCATTCCTGATGATACTTTGATACGCGCCTGCACAGATGCAGAAATTTTGGAGACCGTGTTGGCGCTTCAAGGTGGGTTGGATGGAAAGGTGATCGAAGGGGGTGCAAACCTCTCAGGCGGCCAATGTCAGCGTCTTGAAATTGCCAGGGCACTGGTTAGAAATCCATCTATTCTGGTTCTTGATGAAGCAACAAGTGCGCTTGATGCTGAGACCGAACACCTGATTACAGAGAGATTGATGGCCCGAGGTTGCACCTCCATCATCGTCGCTCACCGCCTGAGTACAATTCGTGACTGCGATGAAATTATCCTCCTCGAAGAGGGCCAGATCATCGAACAGGGAACCCATGCCAAATTATGGGAACAAAAAGGTCACTATAGGGCACTACTGGAAGCTGGTGAAGGTCCTGAGGAGAGTGACGAGTGATATTTGAACACCAAAGCAATCCTTCTGGCTCTCAATCAGATGGTTTCCTGCTCTACCGCAACCAGGTCCATTTCCCTGACTCCTCCGATACGGCCTGGATTATCAAAAGAGGGATGTTGAATGTCTTCGGCACCCGGTTCGACAACGGTAGTCCTACAGGGCACCGCCGCCATCTTTTTAGTCTTCAGGCAGGAGAGGTTCTCTTTGGATTCAACCCTCTGATTACAGCAGACACTATTGGCTTAATGGTGGTTGCTGCCGAGGAGACCGAGTTGGATCCAATCGCAGTCTCTGCCTTTTCCGACACTTCACAACAGGAAACATGCAGAGGGCTCTCCGACTGGGTCAATCACGTCGGCCAGTATATCACTGGAAACGAATTAGCCCCGACCACTCCTCTCACCCTTGAAGAAGGTGTTTTCGATATCCCCCCATCTGAAACAATACGGTCTGATCCAAAGAGAGATCTCTGCTTCAAGCCCCTTGAGGGAGAACTGTTTTTTACCGAGTTCAAAAATATTCCGGTCACCGATCAGTCCGAATGGTTCCACTGGCCCCATCACCTGACACTGAGTGCCAAGGGGGATCAGGCCAGAATCAAGATCACTCCCCTCTCCGAGACTATCAGTGATCCACAGAAAATAGGTAAGGCTACAAACAACCTTCATAAACTGCTTGTTAATTTTCTGGCCGACCAGGAAGCTGCGGACAAAAAGAGAGAACAGTCAAGACGGCTTCAAGCCAGTCAGCTCGAACAATCACAGACAACTGGGGTGCTGACGGAACTGGCGGCAGTGCTCAACCCGGAAAAACAGTTCAAAACGAGAGAGAGTGAACTGTTAACTATCCTTACTGTGATCGGTGACCAGCTGGGGGTCGAGATTTTGCCTCCCTCTGCATCGGATCAACCTGATCAGGCCATTCACCTGATGGATCCAATCGCCCGCTCTTCTGGTTTTCGCTGGAGAGAGGTCACCCTTACACCTGATTGGTGGAGAGAGGATGCCGGACCGCTTCTTGCCTTTTTAGGGGAAGAGGAACGTCTGCCGGTAGCATTACTTCCAACCGGAAGCGGCTATCGGATTGTCTTCCCGGATGGAAGGGAACAACAACTCGATGACAACCATAGAAAACGCCTCTGTCCCGATGCCTCGATGATCTATAGGCCTCTACCACGGAAGGTAAAAAATATCTTCAGTTTTATGTTGTTTACCTCAAGAGGACAACTAAAGGATTTCTCACTGATTATCCTGGCAGGAGTTGCTGCCACACTTCTTGGGATGCTGGTTCCATGGACAGTCGGCATTCTATTTGATACTGCTATTCCTGATGCCGATAGAAGAATGCTCTTCGAGCTTGCATTGATGCTGCTGGTTGCTGCAGTTGCCGGAATCGTTTTCACTTTTGTCCAGGCGACCGCATCGATCCGATTGGGAGTCAGAAGGGAGATTACCTCACAGGCCGCCACCTGGGATCGAGTCCTGCAACTTCGTCCTGCATTTTTCAGGTCCTACTCGAGTGGTGACCTTCAAAGTCGGGTGGATGCCGTAAGTGATATCAACAGGGAACTCGGAGTTGCCACTTTGCGACCATTATTATCCGGGATATTGGCGCTGCTGAACTTTGGCCTGCTCTGGTACTACAGCCCTGATCTTGCAATGATCGCCTTCTGGATTGGTCTTCTGGTCATGGTGGTTACCATTTCTACAAGTTATGTTGTCCAGCGCCTCTCTCTTAAGCTGATCGAGTTAGCTGGCGTTTTCCACGGCATGGTTATTCAGATGATTGGAAGTGTTCAGAAGCTGAAACTTACTGGCAGTGAATATCGTGCATACAACCATTGGGCTTCTAGATATATCCCACAACTCAAGCTTGAACTGACCATTGACAGACTTTCAAATGGAGTAGCCCTTTTCCATATCGCACTCTCTCCGGTTGCCACCGGCTTGTTGTTCTGGAAGGCCGCTGATCTTGTGGTTGGCTTAAACCCGGCAAGTGGCAGTGTGATGACCATAGGCACATTTATTGCGTTTAATGCTGCATTCGTTCTCTACCTGTCAGGTTGGTCAGCGATCAGCAACACGATTGTCAGTATTATTGACACTCTGGTTAAGGCAAAACGAGTAAAACCCATCCTCGAGGGGGAGCCGGAGGTAGGTGAAGATGCGGCAGACCCAGGGCGACTTGCCGGTCATATTGAATTTCAGAAGGTTACTTTTCGCTACACAGAGGAGGGGCCGGTCATCCTTGACCAAATCAATATGGACATTCAACCTGGAGAGTTTGTAGGCATCGTAGGGCCATCAGGCTCAGGAAAGTCTACCCTCCTCCGCCTCTTTCTTGGGTTTGAAACACCTGAGGTGGGCCGCGTTCTCTATGATGGCAAAGACCTCTCCGGGATCAACGTTATTGCTGTCAGAAGACAGATTGGATCAGTGCTCCAAAACGGAAAACTGAATGCTGGGAGTGTTTATGAAAACATAGCCAACAACCTGCAGATCTCTCATGCCGAAGCATGGGAAGCTGCCGCCGATGCCGGACTGGCGGGTGATCTCGAGAAGATGCCTATGGGTATTCACACCGTGGTTGCTGAAGGGGGTACCAACCTTTCAGGGGGTCAGCGTCAGAGACTCCTGATTGCCCGCGCTCTGGTCGGTCGGCCAAAGATGGTGTTCTTTGATGAAGCCACCAGCGCTCTCGATAATCGAACACAGGCAATTGTTACCGCAGCCATTCATCGACGCCGTATAACCCGGGTCGTGATTGCCCACCGCTTGAGCACGATTAGAGATGCTGACCGCCTTTATGTCATCGACAAAGGAAGGGTGGTACAACAGGGAACCTATGCCAAGCTCAGCCAGGAACCCGGCTTCTTCAGTAATCTTATCTCCAGACAAATGATCTAGGCATCATGTCACGATTGAACCATAACTTATCCCCAGATTCACCTGAAGCACTTATCCGCTTCCTGCAGGTAGTTCGGCCATTGGGATCTCTGATCATCGTGGTTCTGGGGATAATCCTTGGAGTTGCACTTACCTATCTGGTTATAGGTCGGTTACCGATAACCGTATCCACCCATGCTGTTCTCATTTCGCCTTATAAAATAGTTCCGATTCAATCCAGAGTGACTGGCCGACTTGAAACGTGGGAAGTAGAGCCTGGAAGCACCATCACAAAAGGAGCCCGCCTGGCAACGGTAAATCAACCTCTATTCAAGAACAGGGTTGATATGGCCGAACAACATTTGAACAGGCTGATCGAATCTCAAACAGCCACTAAAGCAATATCGAGCAGATCCAAAGCGCAAAAACGTGAATTTCTTAAGGGTGAAGATCTTATTATTAAATCTCGGATTGAGAAACTTAAGGATGAAGTTGATCAATCAAATCAGTTATCCCGGGTGATAAAGGGGAAAGAAGAGCTCATTATCGAAAACAAGATAAAGGCACTAAACCAGCTTAGACAATCAGAGTCTCAATCACTCAGCCACAAGCTGATCACTCCCACCGACCCCAATCAAAATGAAGAGAAAAAAGATCAAGAACCTGTCCAGACAGAATCAGACCTCATCGATCAGCAGACCTTCCTTGCACAAATTGATGCTGAACTCATAAAACTGGAAATGAGAACAATTGAAACTATAGCAAGAGCAGAAAAATCAGTAGAACAACACCTTGATAAATCGCAGCAGATTACGGCGCTTCAACTTGAGTTGTTGGACAATCAGATGGCATTGAGTCGTCTTGAGCAAGAAGAGATATTGGATAACCTCAGTGACCAACATCAACTATCAAGATCCAGGCAACACCTCGATTCCCTTAAAACCGGATCAATTGAAAACAACCATATCTTAAGCCCCTATTCAGGCAGGATCCTGGAACTGGGCGTTACTGAAGGTTCAGTTATTAATCCGGGCTCTCAGCTAGGCTCCATTAATACCCGAAAAGAGAGCGACCCTCTTGTTGTTGTCGCCTACTACCCCATTAGTGAAGGCAAGAAACTACATCCGGGCATGATGATGGAGCTTTCGATGTCCTCCCCTGACCACTCCCCTGCAAACGAGTACTGGCTTTCTGATCCTCAATCCGGGGTTCTGATCGCTGAAGTCACATCGGTATCAACGATGCCGATTACACAGCAGGCCGCCGAGACCCTTCTCGGTAATCAGGCTCTTGCTGAAAAGCTCCTGGAAGGCCAATCACGGGTTGAAGTGATTGCCAAACCAGTGAGAGAGACCAGCCATCCCTCTGGGTTTATGTGGAGAGATCCAAAAGACCCAGGCTTCAGACTCACCGCCGGAACCCTGCTTGTGGCCCGGACCATCATTAGGAAAAAACCACCACTCGAATTTATTTTTCCGGTGCTGTCCGAGTAACCGACGCCATGATCAATCAGCAAGAAGGTTGCGTATGCACCGGATTTGAGTCTGAATAATCTTCACCCGGAGGTATGCTGGGTCGATATCAATCTCCATTATCACTCAAGCCATCCACTGCTCCAAAATCCTCGATACTGAACTTACAGCCGTATTCTGCTCCCAAGAACAAGTCAGGATAAAGATTATAGGCTTGAAACAATAGATGGTCTTAATGTACCCAAGACGTGAGAGGGCAAGTTACCTATAATCATTGTGCTGATATAACCGTAAGGATACGACCTTTTTTCAATTCAGTTTATACCAGATGATAATAGCGGAGCAGAGACGACAATGAGTGTTGAAGACCTTCGGGCTTTTATTGAGCTACTTGAGCAACAAGGAGAGCTCAAACGAATTACTGTTGAAGTTGAC
>Ga0208640_1000011_pt1 | contig 105850 bp, 93 predicted proteins | sample ETNtaG_23_FD_185774 | JGI IMG/M metagenome (GOLD analysis project Ga0208640, IMG submission 185774) | Marine microbial and viral communities from oxygen minimum zone, Eastern Pacific Ocean - ETNP201310SV72 (SPAdes) (version 2) | ecosystem: Environmental > Aquatic > Marine > Oceanic ... | reverse complement strand
CCAGGCGCTCGGGGTCCATCAACTTTGCCAGGTTCAGCCAGCCGTCGTCCACCTCGCCCAGTACGGCGTCGTCGGGTACGAACACGTTGTTGTAGGTGACGTCGTTGACCATGAGAGCCTTCATCGCAAGGTGCTGGCGACGCTCGAAGCTGAGACCCGGTGTCGGGTTGTCGGCCTGGTTTTCGACAAGGAAGAGGGTGATCCCCTTCTGGCGGGGTTGCTCCGGAAAGGTGTTGGTTCGGGCCGCGGTGATGATGACCTCGGCACGCTCGGCACCTGAGATCGGTCCCTTCACGCCGCTTATCCTCCAGCCGCCGTCCACCTTCTCGGCTGTGGTCTCCATTCCGGCAAAGTCAGATCCTGCACCGGGTTCCGACATGGACAGGGCGAACCGCTTATCTCCGGTCACGATGGCCGGGAGGTGCCTGTCGGCCTGTTCGGTCGACCCGCATATGTGCAGGGCGTGTGAGCCGAAGATGGTTCCGGTTATGTAGAGGGTGGCCAGCGAGATCGAGGTCTTTCCGACCTCCTCGACGAAGATGCACAGGTCCACGACCGAGCCGTCTGATCCACCATGCTCGGTGGGTACCGGTATCCCGGTCCATCCGCGCTCGGCGCATGACTGGTAGAACTCGTCGGGGTACTCCTCGTCACGCTCCATCTGTGTGATCCGGTCCAGCGGGTACTCCTCGTCGAGGAAGGCACGGACCTCGGCTCGCATGGCCAGTTGCTCTGGTGACAGGTAGACGTCCATCAGTTCCCCCTGAACGACGGTGTTCGCTTGGATCTTGTGGCCTCCAGGCCCTCGCGGAAGTCCTCTGAGCAGATGGCCTCGGCCTGGATCTCCGCCTCGAGGTCGAGGTGCTCTGCAAGGGATCGCTGTTCGATCCCGTCGAGTGCCGCCTTGTTCCCGCGTGTGGCGAGGGGTGCAAGTGAGGCCAGGCGCTCGGCGAAGGCGTTGACGGCCGTGTCGAAGGACCCAGCCGGGGCCACCTCGGTCACGAGCCCTGCGGCAAGTGCCTCGTCGGCTGAGTAGACGGCGCCGAGGGTGACGATCTCCATGGCCCTGGCCGGTCCGACCAGGCGGTTGAGCCACCAGGTGGCGCCAGTGTCGGCTCCTGACAGGCCGAGGCGCGAGAACACGAACCCCAGGCGGGCTGCGTCACTCATTATCCGGAAGTCGGTTGAGAGGGCGACGGCTGCACCGCCACCGAAGGCGTCACCGTTGACTGCGGCGACCGTGGGCACGGGTAGTCCTGCTATCGCCTTGATGCCCTCGTTGGCGTGACGCAGTTCGGCAACTGCGTTGTCGCGGTTGCCGTCCAGCAGGTCCTGGAGGGCCTCGAAGTCGCCGCCTGCTGAGAATGCGACACCTTCGCCTGTGAGTACCATGGCCCGGGCATCGGGGTCGGTGGCGACGCCACCGCATGCCTCGATCAGGTCGGTGAAGGCCCGCGGGTGCAGTGCGTTGCGTACCTCGGGGCGTCGAAAGGTGAGGGTGTGGACGCCCTGGTCATCCCGTTCATGCGAGAGCAGGTCAGACATCGATCTTGAAGACCTTCGCGGCGTTGTCCCGCAGGATCTTGCGTGTCGCCTCAGGGGAGAAACCGCAGTCGTACACGTCGTCGACCGTGCGCTTGAAGGGGAGTAGCGGGTAGTCGGTGGCCCAGATCATCTTGTCCTGGCCGTAGCCACCTGAGAACTTGCGGACGCTCTCGGTCCAGTGCCGGGCCGGCCGGGCCGAGGCCTCCACGTACACGTTCGGGTGCTTCCAGGCCAGGATGAGCATCTCGTCCTGCCAGGGGTCTCCGACGTGGGTCCCCAGGATCTTGAGTTCCGGGAAGGTGAGGGCCACCTCGTCGAGGTAGATGGGCCTGCCGCATTCGGAGGGCAGCAGTGGTCCGGTGTGTCCCACCTGGATGCACAGGGGGATGTCGTACTCACAGCAGGCCACGTAGAACGGCCAGTAGATACGGTCGGTGGGCGGTGGGGCTGTTGTGCGGCCGTCACCACACTGGAAGGGTTCGAGGCGAAATGCCTTGTAGCCGAGTTCCTCGACGCAGCGCCGGAACTCACGCATACCGGGCATCGGGTCCCGGATGTCCACGGTGAAGGCCCCGATGAACCGGTCCGGTGCCTCGCGGACGTAGGCGGCGTTCTCGTCGTTGCTAACGACCCACGAGTCGAGGAACTTGAAAGAGGAGGCCACGCCGATGTCAACACCGGCGTCGTCCATTTCGGCCAGTACCTCGTCGACGGTGAAGCCCCTCTGGAAGCGGTCCTCGACTCCGTACTTGCGGAAGATGTGCCAGAACGACGACGGCCACCGGTCGGCCGACCCCGGTGGGGGGATGGTCATCCAGGCGTCGATTGCGCCCACTTGTGGGGTCGGTTCGGTATTGGCCATTTGTCAGGTCCTTTCAGGGGGTCAGATGAGGGCGCGGGCTATGAGCTCGCGCATGATCTCGGAGGTGCCGGCTCCAATGGAGAATCCGGCCACATCTCGGTAGTAGCGGGGGATGGGGGACTCCTCCATCTGGCCGAAGCCTCCATGCAGTTGCAGGATCTCGGCTGCCACCGACTGCACTGCGTCTGCGGCGTGCAGCTTGGCCATCGACACGGCGATGTCGCCGGCCGGGTCGTGGTCGCTCAGGAGGCGGGCCGCCTGGTGGGCCAGCAACCTTGTAGCTTCGAGCCGGGTGGCCATCTCGGCGAAGCGGTGGCGCCACGTCTGGAATCCCAGGATTGGACCACCGAAGGCCTCGCGTTCGGCTGAGTAGGAGAGTCCAAGCTCGATGAGGCGCTCCATGATTCCGACGGCGAAGGCGGCGATCACGAGCCTCTCGCCGCCGAAGTGGGAGAGGATGTAGCGCAGCCCGTGGCCCTCCTCGCCAACCAGGCTCGTGGCTGGTATCCGGCAATCATCGAAGAACAACTCGCCGGTATCCGAAGCCCTCGCGCCCAGCTTGTCGAGGCGTCGCCCGACCTCGAAGCCGGGGGTGTCGGTTGGGAAGATGACCAGTGAAATGCCCTTGGGGCCGGCCTCACCGGTGCGTACCGCAAGGGTGATGAAGTCAGCCCTGGTGCCGTTTGAGATGTAGGTCTTCTGACCCGAGATGACGTAGTCACCGCCGTCGCGGCGTGCCCGGGTCGAGATGGCGGCCACGTCGGAACCAGCACCCGGCTCTGACACGCCGATTGCACCTATCAGTTCTCCGGCGATCGCTGGAGCCATCCATGCTTCCTTCTGGGCGTCAGTTGCCTCGTCGGCCAGGATCGCCAGGGCGAACTCGGACTGGGCCATGAGCGCCACGGCGGTGCCGATGGAGTCGCCCTTTGCGAGTTCCTCGGCCAGCACACACGTGGCCATGAAGTCCAGATCGCTTCCACCGTAGGCCTCGGCGTAGCGGAGGCCCAGGAGGCCCGCGGTACCGGCCTTCCGGTAGAGCTCCCTGTCGCACTGGCCGTCCCGCTCCCATGCGTCGACGTTGGGGCGGATCTCACGTTCAACGAATGATGAGACCGTCTGGCGAAAGGCCTCGTGATCCTCTGTGAGGAAGGACGATGGCTGGCGGGGATAGGTGGTCTGTGGCAACGGTGCTCCTAGCGGAATGACTGATGACCAGAATAGTAATCTGGTCAGTTGGCGTCAACTTGTGTAGTGTCGGGCCCATGGCAGCCATGGAGACAACCACCCTCGATCCCGCCGACCGCCTCCTCGACGCCGCCGAGGCCAGGTTCAGGAGGTTCGGCTACAAGCGCACAACCGTCGAGGACGTGGCCACCGAGGCCGGCACCGGCAAGGGCAGCGTCTACCTCCACTTCGAGTCGAAGCAGGACGTCTACCTGGCCGTCGTGGAGCGCTCCCTCGAGCACTTCCTGGCCGCTGCCGAGGCTGCCCTGTCAGTCGAGGGAGCCTCGCCTGACCTCTTGCGCTCCCTCGTAGTGGTGACGATCGACCACTACAGCCATGACGAACTGCTCCGCTCCTCACTGTTCGGCGACACCGACCTTGTCGCTGGCGAGGTGGCCCAGTTGGCCTCCGACCTGCAGCGCGAGCGGATCCGCTCGCTGCTGCGTGGCGTGCTCACACGTGGAAAGGCCGAGGGATCGGTCAGGCACGACATAGATGTCGAAGCAGCGGCATCAGTGCTCCATGACTCCGGCTGGGCACTGGTCAGGACGGGCCTTGCGAGCGACGATCCAGCCGAACTCGAGACCCTGCTCGAGGCGTTCAACAGCATCGTGGGCCTGGGCCTGATTCCCAGGCACTGACACCCGGAGGACCCTGATGACCGAAGGACCGCTCCGAACAGAGGTCAAGGGCGACGGCGTAGTGCTGCTCACCCTCGACCGGCCCGACCGCCGCAACGCACTCAATGCCGAACTACGTGGCCTGCTGGCCGACACCCTTGCCCGGCTGGCCACCGACGAGTCCTGCAGGGTGGTCGTGCTGGCCGGCAACGGGCCCACCTTCTGTGCGGGATTCGACCTCGACGAGATCCGAGCGGCGGCATCCCTCGAAACCCTGTTCGCCGAGGCCGACGCCTACCACCATGCCGTCTACTCGTTCCCAAAGCCGATCATCGCGGCAATCCACGGGCCGGCGGTGGCTGGAGGAATGGACCTGGCCCTCATGTGCGACCTGCGCATCGCCGGTGTCGAGGCCACCTTCGGCCAGCCCCAGGTGAAGGCCGGCATTCCAGCTGCGTTCGACCTGGTTGCCAGCGTCGTAGCAGAGCCAGTAGCCAGGGACATCTGTCTCACCGGCCGCCTGTTCGGTGCCACGGAGGCACTCAGCATGGGAATGGTCAACCACCTGGCTGAGGGCGACGATCTGATCGAGGCAGCCCTCGCCCTGGCAACAGAGATCGCCTCATCACCGGCCTCGGCAGCCGCCAAGGCACAGTTTCTCGCCAGCCAGCCCCAACTCTTCGACTGACGGGGCTCCTGGACTCCGCCTACTGCAGGCCCTTGGCCGCTCCTCCGTCGACGGGGATGGATGCGCCTGTTATCGACCTGGCTGACTCGGAGCAGACGAATGCCACGACCCTTCCGAAGTCTCCGGGGTCACCCAGTACCCCGGTCGGGAGGCGGGAAGCCACAACCTCGAGGTCGTCGTAGAGTTGTGTGAGCCTGTCGGTGGCGTGCAGGCCCGGCTGCACCGTGTTCACCGTGACCCCGTCGGAGGCGACCTCGGTGGCGGTCGTCTTGAGAAATGCCGTCAGGCCCGCCCGCGCCGTGTTGGAGAGGATGAGTTGGTCGATCGGCTGCCGCACCGAGATCGAAGTGATCGCAACCACGCGCCCCCAGCCACGCTCCTGCATCGGCGGAATCAGGTGCTTGCACATGGCAACCGTGGACAGCAGGTTCAGCTGCAGGGCCTCGGGGTAGGCACCCAGGTCCGTTGAGGCGAAGTTGCCCGGTGGCGGACCGCCGGCGTTCGCAACGAGGATGTCGATGTCACCCAGCGCCTCTCGTGAAGCCGTGAGCATGTCGCCTATGTCCCCCGGCTGGCTTAGGTCAGCCGGGATCGTGACCGAATCACCATCGACCGTTGCCTCAGCTGCTTCCAACCGTTTTGCTGAGCGGGCAACCATGGCAACGCGTACGCCGTTGGCGGCAAGGGCCTGGGCAGAGGCCAACCCCAGACCGCTGGACGCGCCGGTTACCAGCGCCGTTCGACCGGTGATTCCCAGATCCATGGTTCCTCCCAGATGTCGGTTGGTGAAACTAACCGTAGGGCACACTGTCGGACGGCATCCCCCCTGGCTCGTCCGGGTCACACACCCAGGCGCCTGAGTGCTTGGTTGCCAGGAGTGTGGCCACTTCGGAGCCTAAAGTGACCTAGGTGTTTCCTTCTACCACTAGGCTGTATCTATGGGATCACTAGCATTTCTTAGTACCAACGAGTTGTTGATCGTGGCCATCGTGGGCATCGTGCTCTTCGGGGGCGCCCAGTTGCCCAAACTGGCCCGCAACCTGGGTCGCGCCCAGAAGGAACTACAGGCGGGCATCGCAGAGGGAAGTTTCGAAGTTGAGACCAAGAGGTCTGAGTCCGAAGACAAGGCCCCGGATCCCACCTCCGAGTCAGATACAGATTCCGAGTCTGAAAAGGATTCAAACAGCTCCTCTTGACCGGGACCCCCTCCCTCGTGGGGTGACGCTGTAGTTGGATCCCCGGGTGTTCGTAAGAATCGTTCAGTCGGTCCTGACAACTCTCGACGCCATCTCGTCGCAGCGGTAGTCGGGCCCCCTGCCAACAGTTAGAACCTCTTCTATCTCTGTGCTGGCGGTTACCCAAGTGGTCAGATCATCGTCAGAAGCCGTAGCAAACACCACGCCCAAGAGGGAGCCTTCGTCGTTATAGAGCCCGGCGCCACTATCGCCCCTGCCGGTAACTGCTCCAACCTCGTAACCGTCCCGCTGGTACCTGTCCTCACCGCCGATCTCTTCTATAACGACTGGTACGCGGCGCCGGATGTCAGCTTCTACGGTCCCTGAGCGAGCACCGCCAACGATTAGGCCCGAGCCTGCTGTTGAATCGTCGGCCATGACCACCGGGGGGGCGTCCAAGCCGGGAACTGAAATAAGAGCCAGGTCCCTACGGGCGTCCAAGGCCACTATGGAACCCGGGCGCTCTACGTTGTCTGGAGTGGTGGCATGAACGGTTGAGGCCCCGACCACGACGTGGGCAACGGTTACCACCAGGTCGCCACCTACGGCCACTCCCGAGCCCCTTGTCTTGGATACGTGCCCGCAACCAGTGGTCCGGATCGACACGCTGCGCTCGTTCGGAGAAGCACTCTCGTCTTGTCGGCCACCGGCCCCCAGTATGACCATGGCTGATACGTAGAGTCCTAGGAGGATCACGCCGTCTACCCGCCCCAGGTAATGGCCCCACCGGGCCAGAGCCACGGCGCCGACACCCACCACGAGCATGAGGGCGATGCCCTTTCCCTCAAGGTGGGAGTCACCTATCACACCTGGGCCCACCAGGCCGATGGCTCCACCGACAGCTAGGGAGTTAAACACGTTGGAGCCGAGGAGGTTGCCCACGATCAGGTCGGTCTCTCCACGGCGTGCACAGGCCACCGTGGTCACCAACTCGGGAAGCGAAGTCCCCAGGGCTACTAGGGAAAAGCCGATGAAACCACCGGTAAGTCCCCAGTGGCCGGCTAGCCCGGTTGCCCCGGTGACCACGAAATGGGCGGCCAACACCGTTCCTGTGAGTCCAACTGTCACGCGTAGTGTCTCAAACCCGGTGGAGTGTTCTTCGTCTATCGGCTCGTCGTCGCGGTCCTCCTGACGACCAGTGATCACCAGTGCCACGATGGAGGCGACGATTCCCAAAGCCAGGATCAGCCCCTCAAGGCGCGAGACATAACCTCCGGTCACCACTAGAGCGAAGGCCACAGCGGCGACCACCGAGAGTAGGGCCTCCCGGCGGAAGACCGATGGGGCGATGGGCATCCTGGTCAGGAGTGCCGCTACAGCTGCCACCAAGCTGAGGTTGGCCACATTGGAGCCAACAACGTTGCCGACCCCAAGGGCGAGGTTTCCACGGCTTGCTGCAATGGCTGACACCAGCATTTCGGGCGCGGAGGTGCCGAACCCCAGTACCACAGCGCCTATCACTACCGGGGACATCGATAGTGCACGAGCTAACCGGGCCGAGCCGAGCACGAAGTGGTCGGCAGCGACTACTAGGATCGCCATCCCACCCAGACAGGCGACTAGGTCTGCTACCACCTGGCAACCTTCCTTGTGTGGGCAGTCGCGCCGTCAGTACCCCTGGGTCCACTGTTACCGTGGTCGGTCATGCGTCGTGGGTTCCTCATCCGATCGGTACAAAGACTGCTCCGTCCCGACGAAGCCCTGGTTGATGTCGTCTTCATGTGGACCCGGCACCGGTGGATGATGCCCTTCACTGGTCTTGCCTTCGTTGGCCTTGTGGCCGTGGCGGCAGCGTCAGGGATAGTTGAATGGTCTGTGCGCCTGGGCCTAGGAGTGGCGGGGGCGACCGTGGCTGCCATGTCGACGACCGAATACCGAGTGCTGGCCCACACGACGGGAGCCTTGGTCTTGTGCAGGGCTGGGCGTGTGCGCCAGGTGGCCACTGGAACCATTGAACGCCTATCCGCCGATGTGACGATCACCAGGGTGGGCACCACGCTCGTGAGCTCCGAATGGATGATCGGAGATCGCCGCTACACGGTGCCCCGAAACTTCGGTCAGGCAATGGAGGCTGTTGCCCAACGGTGAACCCTTGGCCAGCAAGTGGGTTGAGAAGCCAGTGAAGTTGCCCAAAAACCCCTCCGCCGCCCGACGGGTGAACCCGTCGGGCGGCGAGACCGGCAGAGGTGAATCCCAGCCGGAGGGGGCTTTGATTAGATATCCAACTGCTGCATGAGGTAGGACCTCTCAGCCAAGCCGTGCCATTCGACGATTCCGTCCCGGTACTCGCGCCACGGGTCGAGGATCGCCTTGAACTGTGCGTCTTCGCCAGCAATGCGATCGAGTTCGTCTTCGGTTCCCTGCTTGAAAGCAGACATGAGCTCCGGTGAGAACTCGAGAATCGTCGCGAACTCCTTGATCTTCTGGAGGTCCCGCTGGTTCAGCGTGTCATAGGTGGCCAGGCAGTGCATGTTGGCGAATGCAGCCGCGGTCTCGATGGCCGCCTGGTACTCCTCAGGCAACGAGTTCCAGTTGTCGAGGTGGATTTCGACTTCCAGCGCCGTGCCCGGCTCCCACCACCCTGGGTGGTAGTAGAACAACTCGGTACCGAGCTGGTCGAGGCCCAAGATGAGGTCGTCGGTCGGGCCGACGAACTCAGCGGCGTCGATGGCGCCTGTCTCGATCGCGGTGAGGATCTCTCCACCGGGAATCGAGATCTGCTCGCCACCCAGATTGTTGAGTACAGCGCCGCCGATGCCGGGAATGCGCATCGTCAGGCCCTGGAGGTCAGCAACCGTGTTGATCTCCTTGGAGAACCAACCACCCATCTGACAGCCGGTGGCTCCTGCAGGGAAGAAAATCATGTTGTGCTCTTCCCTGTAGAAGTCCTGGAGCATCTCAATGCCGCCGCCCTGGTAGAGCCAGGCGTTTTGCTGGCGCTGGTTCAGGCCGAAAGGCACCGCGGTACCGAACTGCTGTACCTTGCTGATCCCCACGTAGTAGTAGGAGGCCGTGTGGCCCATCTCCATGCCCTTGTCTCGCACCGTGGGCAACACCTGGCCGCCGGCGACGATCTCACCGGCCGGGCGGGCGTTGATCTTGAACTTGCCTCCGGTAAGTCGCGAAACCGTATCGGCGAAGATCGTAGCTGAACCAAAGAGAGTGACCAAAGCTGTTGGCCAACTGCACCCCATCTCCCATTCGAGTTCGGGTAGGTCAGCACTCAGTTCAACCGCTTCGGTGGTAGTAGCCGCAGCGGTGGTAGTAGCCGCGGCAGTGGTAGCAGGAGCGGCCGTTGTAGCCGCAGCGGTGGTAGCAGGAGCGGCCGTTGTGGCTGGTCCTGAAGAGTCATCGCTGCCACAGGCCGCCATGATGGCGCTGCCGGCGGCGAATCCGCCTACTGCTATGCCGGCTTGAGTCAGAAACTTCCGACGGTCGACAGGATTAAAAGGATTCTCACCTTCGTCGGTGAGTTGCTCGTCAGTCATTTGTGAATTCCCCCTCTTGAGTCATTCAGTTCGGTGTTTGGTCCAGCGCTCGCCCCCGAAAGGCCGGATACGCACGGCCACAAATTGTGACACAGAGATTGTGACACAGAGATTGCGAGAGTGTCAAGGGCGTCCCATCGGACGCCACCCGAGGATCAGGCGCCGCTAAAGAACCTGTAGGAGAACTCGGTGATACCGGGGAACGCAGCGAAGATCACGATGGCTATGCCCTGGAGGGCCATGAAGGGGAACGCTCCCTTGTGGATGTCAGCCGTACTGACCTCGGGAGGTTTGACGCTTTGTAGGTAGAAGAGCGAGAACCCGACCGGTGGGGAGATGAATGCCATGTTCAGGTTCACCGCCATGAGCACGGCAAACCAGATCTTTTCGACCGACGAGAAGCCCATGGCCTCCATGGCCGGCACGAAGATCGGCACCACAATGAAGGTGATTTCGAGGAATTCGAGGTTGATGCCCAGGATGAACACGGCGACCATCGCCACTGCCACGAACCCGTACTTGCCTCCCCCGACTGCTGTCAACCACTCGGAGGTCTGGTCCGAGCCGCCGAGCTGGAAGAACATCTGGCTGAAGAAGGTTGACGAGACCAACAGGGTCATCACCAATACCACGATGTTCAGTGTTGAGGTCCCGGCTTCCTTGAGCGCCTTTGGTGTCAGCTTCCACTCCAAAGCGGCATGGTCAGCCCCGTCCTTGACCAGAAGCTTGTCTACGTACCAGTTGAGAACGGCCAACAGCAACGCTCCCAGGACGCCAACGGAGCCGGACTCCGATGGCGTGGCGATCCCCTGGAATATCGAAAACAATACGCCGATGATCAACACCAGGATTGGAACGATTGATACCAGCACCTCTGTGGTCAGCATGCCGCCGCGGGCCATGAGACCGAACAGCACAACAAAGACAATCGGCACGGCTACTAACGCCAACTGTGGACTTGCCATCAGCATGACCAGGCCGATCATCAGAGACATCGGCAGGGAGATCTTCGCCGCTGCCAACACGCTGATCTTGCCAGGCAGGGTGCGTTGTTCTTTCGGCATGGCCGGCCCGAGGTGGGGTCGCAAATAGGAGATGCCCAACGCATAGGCGATGTAGAGGCCACTCATGATCAGTCCCGGTATCAGGGCCCCGGCGAAGAGTCCGAGGATGCCCACCCCCAACTGCTGGGCCAACAGGATCAACACCAGACTGGGTGGCAGCATCTGGGCAAGGGTCCCCGAGGCGATGATCACCCCGGTGGACAACTTGTTGTCGTAGCCCAACTTGACCATGGAGGGCAACGAGAGCAGGCCCATCACGATTACCGTGGCGGCCACCACACCAGTTGCTGCAGCCAACAGGGTTCCCACCACCACAACTGCGGCGGCCACCCCGCCCCGGAGTGGCCCCATGAGCATTCCGATGGCATTGAGCAGCCGTTCAGCGAGACCAGATCGCTCAAGGATGGCGCCCATAAGGACGAACAGCGGTACGGCCAGCAGGGTCTGGTCCTCGAGAGCGTTCTGCCATCGGCCGGGCAGCACATTCAGCGTGTTCGGGTCAAAGGTACCGGTGAGATCACCGATGAAAGAAAAGGCAAGGGCGGTTGCAACAAATGAGAACGCGACGTTGTAGCCGGTGAGAATGAGCACCATGAAAATGGCGAACATCACCAACGAAAGGATGACACTCAGCTCCATCAGCCAGGCTCCCTACTCAATCCGCTGGAATTCGTCATGGTCATGGATGTCGGCAAATTCCTCACGGTTGATCATCACGAATCCGGTCTTGATCATCTCGGCCAGGACCTGGAGTGCAAAGAGCACCATACCGATACAGGTCAAAAACTTGATGGGGCCTATCGGCAGTGACCCGGCATCCCAAGCCGTCTCCCACGAGTTCCATACTCGCCAGCCATCAGGCCAGATACCGTCGTGCCTCATACCGAGGCCCTTGCGGCCGTAGTCCCAGAGGAGCCGCATGGCAACAATCAAGAAGGGCATGAAGAAGAAGGTGTGCATGTAGAAGTCCAACGTGGCCTTGCGCCGATTGGACCAAGCGTGCCACCAGAAATCAATACGAGGGTTGATTCCCTCACGCACCCCATAGTTCAAGCCCATGAGGAACATGAAGGCGAAGGTCATCCACGCAAAACTCATCATCTCCCCGATGATGATGTCCGCTTCGATAAAACGCCCGACATAGCGCGTTATCACATTGAATAGCGATACCAGGAAGACCAGCCATCCCAGGTACTTGGCCAAGCCGCCAGTAACTGTGGTGATCTTCTCAAGTTGCACACGAAATACGTGCAGAGCCTGTAGTTGCGTACAGAGTGCAAATAGGGCCAGGAGACCCAACCAGTGCCACCAGGCCAGATGGCCGATCAGGTAGTCCGTTCCGACCACCGTGGCGATTGCCGAAGCCACCATTAGGGCACCGGCGACCAAACCCAGTGGGTGGATTCGATACCAGAGTGACTGAGCTTGAAGACCCTGATGGGGTTCCACACTCTCCATGGAAGGGATTGTGGCGGCTACGGCAGCCGCATCAGGGGCTTCCCCCGTCTGTTCGGCGACGGGATCACCGAGATCGTTCTCTGGCACTACCCCCCCTTCCCAACTCTCAATCTCTGGATTCAGGATGGCCCCAAGACTCAGAACACTAGTGAGCCCGCCATCAATGTTCGGCCAAGTTGTATCACAAGTCGACGCTCATTGATAGTCCACAAGATATTCGGGCCCCAGAGCGTCCAGTGATCGGCATCCAATCAACGACAAAGTGCGCTCCACCCCTTCGACCAAATGCTCAAGGACAAAGTCGACCCCCTGTTCTCCGGCTGCTCCCAGACCGTAGAGGTAGGCCCGTCCGAACATGCAGGCCTTCGCGCCCAGGGAGACCGCCTTGACCACATCGGAGCCCCGCCGTATTCCACCATCGAGGATGATGTCCGTGTGACCTCCCAGGGCGTCGGCTACTGAAGGCAACAGGTCGATGGGTGCCGGCGCATCGTCGAGTTGACGGCCTCCGTGGTTGGAGAGGATGACGGCGTCTACCCCGTGATCGACAGCGATCTTGGCGTCAGCCACCGTCTGGATGCCCTTGATGGTCATCTTCCCCGGCCACTGTTCCCTGAAATGGTCTATGTCCTCCCAAGACAACCCGGGGTCCATCTGATCGGCAACGTATTCGGCCAGCGAGACTGGGTCAGAACCGTCGCCGACCGATTCTCCAGTCACGTTGGCGAACATGATCGGTTCGGCTTTTATGAAGTCCAAGGACCAACCTGGGCGGCGTATCCCGTCGATTATCGTTCCGAGCCCGATCCGGGGGGGCAGGGTGAAACCTCTCCGGACATCTCGCTCCCGCCTGCCGAACGTCGCTGTGTCAACGGTGACCACTGCCGTGGAGTACCCAGCGGTGGCGGCTCGGTCGAGCATCTCATCGACCAGTCCACGGTCCTTCCACACGTAGACCTGGAACCACTTGTCACCATCTCCGGCCTCAGCGACCTCTTCGATTGAGCGTGTCCCCAAAGTTGAAAGTGCATAGGGCAGCCCGGCGCGGGCTGCCGAGCGGGCCACGGCAAGCTCGCCCTGAGAGTGAGCGATCCGTGTAAAACCGGTGGGAGCCAGCACAAGGGGGACGGGCAGGTGTTTGCCCATCAGGGTGGTAGAAGTGTCGATTTCAGCGTTGCCTCGCAGCACCCGGGGAGCAAAACCGATTTTCGCGAATCCAGCCTCGTTGCGGCTGTAGGTCCGTTCGTCTTCAGCGGCTCCGTCTATATAGTCGAACACGCCCGAGGGGAGGCGCCGTCGGGCTAGGTGTCTCAGATCCTCGATGTTGGCCACCTTGGAGAGGCGTCGTTTGACCGGGTCGGGTTCGAACTTCTTGAACCGGACTACTGCTCGGAGGGATTTCAGCATAGGTGCCATTGTGACACGGTTTGGTTTGTGACACAATGGCTGTCGTGCCGTTGCCACTACTGCGATAGAGGGCATCTTGCGAAAAGACAGTGCAGCTCAAGAGGTCATGGTTCAGATCCGCGACGAGGTGCTTGATGGCAAGATAGCGCCAGGAACTTGGCTGCGCGAAGAGCAGATAGCCGAACGCCTCGAGGTCGGGCGCTACACAGTCCGATCTGCCGTCGAACGGTTGGTCAGTGTCGGCCTGCTGGTCCACGAACGTAATCGCGGTGCCTTTGTATCTCCGATTTCACCTGAGAGAGTCGAGCGTCTCTTCGAGACCCGGAAGGTAATTGAAGTGGAATCCCTGCGACTCTTCCTTGGCTCAGGGACTGACCTGTCCGAGATCAAGGCTCACGCCAAGATGTTGGGGTCCTTTGACGAAACCACGCCTTGGCACACCGTCATTGAGGCCCACAACGACTTTCACCGAGCCATCGTCGCCGCAGCAGGGAACAGTCGGCTCCTTGACACTTACGATCGCTATCAGGACGAGCTCCAGTTCATGTTGTCTTTCATTGGTCGCGTCCACACCGTTGATATCTTTGGGACAAACCACGTGCTACTGGCCGAAGAGATCTGTCGGGGCAGTCCAAAGGCCATCGAATGCCTCGAGTTCGACCTGACCGAGTTTGGAATTCCCCCATTACTAGAGGCTCTCGCTGAACTCGAGGGCACCACCTGAAAGTCGACTAGGGCCACCTGCGACCCGTGACTCTTTCGTGGGTCATGTCAGGTGCGCTCAGTGCCGCCTTCGGGTTGCCTGTAGTTCGACGGCGATCCGGGCGGCCGTGGCGGCGTTGTTGAGCACCAGGGCCACGTTGGTGTCGATGCTCGCACCGGTTGTGGACCCGGCGATATGGGCGAGGAGGAACGGCGTGATCGCGTTCCCGCTCACTTCACCGGTCGCTGCTTCTTGCAAGCCGAGCTTGATGGCCTCGTCGATCACCCGGGGGTCGGCCTCGTGTTCGGCCGGTACAGGTACGGCGACCACGACACCGCTGGTGAGGCCCGTGGACCAGTGGGCCTTCAAGAACGAAGCGGTTTCGGCGGCGTCGCCTGAGCGGGTGGTTGTCGGCAGGTTGGTTCCACGGGTCCAGAACTCTGGGAATACGTCGGTTCCCTGGCCAATCACGGGCACACCGAGTGTCTCCAGGTATTCGAGCGTCCGGGGGATGTCGAGGATCGCCTTTGCACCGGCGCAGACGACAGCCACGGGGATCGTTCCGAGGGCTGTCAGGTCGGCTGAGACGTCACCCGATTCGCCCCGGTGTACCCCGCCGATGCCACCGGTTGCGAATACCCGGATTCCGGCCCGGTGGGCAGCGAACAAGGTGGCAGCGACCGTGGTGGCCCCAGGTCGACCGGCGGCCAGAACCCACCCGATGTCACGCAGGCTCACCTTTACCACGTCATCCGAGGTGGCGAGACGGTGAAAGTCGGCCGAATCGAGACCGACACGGAGAACGCCGTCCAACAGTGCCACCGTCGCCGGAACGGCGCCGCCGGAGCGGACGGCCTCTTCGATGGCGTGTGCAGTTTCCAGGTTTCGGGGATGAGGAAGGCCGTGGGCGATGATGGTCGACTCGAGGGCCACGACCGGTGCACCTGCGTTCAGCGACTCGGCAACCTCGTCGCTGAACCGGATCGGTCGATTGGATTCTGAGTATTCGCCCATCGCAGACAGTCTCGCCCGTTCACGGCCCTCTCAGGCGTTGTGGGATGCACGGAAGCGTGCCGGGGTCTCGCCGGTGAGGCGTCCGAACTGCCTGGTGAGGGTGGCCTGGTCGTAGAACCCGCATTCGGTCGCCACGACGGCTATCGGGTCATCCGAGTCGGTCAGGCGGGCTGCCGCCCTGTCAACCCTCACCCTCAGCACGTACTGGTTGGGTGTGATGCCGAACACCTTCTTCATGCGGCGTTCCAACTGGTTCTCGGAACACCCGGCAGCCGCAGCCATGTCCGCCACCCGGATCGGGTCGGCCAACCGCTCCTGGACGAGGTCCACGACCCGGGTCAGGGACTCCATGGCGATTCCCTCTTCGCTCGGGGTCTCCAGGTCGCGGCTGACGCTGACGAGCCCCACCATCTCGCCGCCCTCGACCACGGGCAGCTTCGTCGTCAGGTACCAGCCCGTCGACCGGTCCGGACGTCGGATCAACTCCAGTTCGTCCCTCAGCGGTTCGCCGGTGGCGAACACCTGGGCGTCCTGGCCCTCGTAGTGCTCGGCCAGGGCCTCGGGGAAAAGGTCAGAGGCACGGGTACCAACCACGTCACGCCTCGACTGGCGCCCCGAGCGCCGTACGAAGGCCTGGTTGACCGCCACGTAGCGGTCGTCTGTCCCCTTCATGCAGAACATGACGTTGGGCAGTGCGTCAAAAAGGTCCAGGAACTCCTGTCGACAGCCGAACACCGGCTGGCTGGCAGGGCTCTTGTCGGATTCGGCCGCCATCAGGGCGCTGATCGTACAAGACCCCCCGGGGCCGGTCCTAGATCATGTACCCATGATCGAAACGGAGGCACGATTCAATCCTGGCAACTCTCCGATCGATCCCGTTCCTGACGAAATCGTCGAGGATGCGGTACGGCTGGTCGGTAGGTGGCTGGACGCGGCCAGTGCAGCCGAGACCCCCGATGAGCGCGATCTGGCCGATCGACTGCTCGGCCTCGTCGAGGACGAGCACGGTGTCGCCTTTACCATGCGGTTTGTGGACAGGGTTGCCAGGAGCCGCCACAACGGGCTGGCGGCGCGGCAGCTGTCGAGATTGGTCAATGATCAGGTGCTCCCGTTATTCCTCGGGCCACTCGACCGGTTGATGCTGGCAGTTGGAGCGCGTCTGGCACCACTGGTTCCGGCGCTCGTGATGCCCATCGCCCGGTGGCGCATGAGGGGCCTCGTCGGCCACCTGGTGGTTGATGCCGAACCCGACGCCATGCACGCACACCTGGCCGGCCGGAGAGATGACGGCTACGACTTGAACGTGAACCTGCTCGGCGAGGCCGTCCTCGGTGAGGCCGAGGCCGCCCGTCGGTTCCAACGCACCCTGGACCTGATCGAGGACCCCGAGGTGCCCTACGTGTCCGTCAAGGTCTCTTCCATCGCCAGCCAGGTGAACCTATGGGCCTTCGAACACACCCTTGAGAGGGTCAAGGACCGCCTTCGGCTCCTCTACCAGGGGGCGGCCGACCCGGCGTCAGGTGGTGGCGCACCGACCTTTGTGAACCTGGACATGGAGGAGTACCGGGACCTTGAGCTGACCGTCCGTGCCTTCACCGAACTGCTGGACGAACCGGATCTCCGGCACCTTGATGCTGGGATTGTCCTCCAGGCCTACCTGCCGGATGCCTTCGGATCCCTTCAGAGGTTGACGGCATGGGCCGATGGGCGTCGTCGGGCCGGTGGCGGGAAGATAAAGATCCGTCTGGTCAAGGGTGCCAACCTGGCGATGGAGCAGGTTGATGCCGCCATGCACGGCTGGGAACAGGCCCCCTATGCGAGCAAGGCCGAGGTCGACGCAAACTACAAGCGCTGCCTTGACTGGGTGCTCAGGCCCGAGCACACGGGTGCCGTTCGCATCGGCCTTGCCAGCCACAACCTTTTCGATGTGGCATGGGCCCATCTCCTGGCTGAGGCCCGTGGGGTATCGGACCGGATCGAGTTCGAGATGCTCCAGGGCATGGCGCCGTCCCAGGCTCGGACGGTTCGCTCCGACACCGGTGGACTGCTCCTCTACACGCCGGTCGTGGCCCGAGAGGACTTCGACGTGGCGATCAGTTACCTGTTTCGGCGTCTGGAGGAGAACGCCTCACCCGACAACTTCCTGAGGCACCTCTTCAGCCTGCGACCCGGCACACCAGAGTTCGAGGATGAGGCCGAGAAGTTCCGGCGGTCTGTGCCCGAGCGAACGACGGTGGGTGCGGCTCCCCGTAGGGGCTCCTCACTGGCAACGCCGTTGGCTGGCACCTTCGTGAACCAGCCGGACACTGATCCGGCCCTTTCCCGCACGCAGGACTGGCTGTCCGGGTTGGTGGGACTGGCAATGACCGAGGTGGCGACCCCCGTAACCACATCGATGGATGAGGTGGGCGGGGAGGTCGCAGTCGCCAGGGAGGCCCAGCGCAGGTGGATAGCGGTGCCTCGGCAGGAGAGGTGGGCGGTGCTCCACCGTGTCGCTGACGAACTTGTTGCCCGACGCGATGACCTCTTCGTGTCGATGACACAGGAGGCGTCCAAGACCTGGGCCGAGGCCGACCTTGAGATCAACGAGGCTGTCGACTTCGCCCGCTGGTACGCGGACAGGTCGCTCGAACTGGACGCAGTGGAGGGAGCCGTGTTCGCGCCGTTGGGCGTGGTCGCGGTGATCCCACCGTGGAACTTCCCGGTGGCCATCCCCACTGGTGGCGTCATGGCTTCACTGGCTGCCGGGAACGCCGTCATCTTCAAGCCGGCACCCGAGACCCCGCGTTGCGCCGAGGTGGTTGCGGAGGCCTGCTGGGCCGCCGGCGTGCCTGCCGATCTGTTGAGGTTCGTCCGCACCCCTGACAATGAGGTCGGCCGTCACCTCGTGACCTCTACCGACGGGGTGATCCTGACGGGTGCCCATGAGACGGCAACCATGTTCAGGTCCTGGAAGCCCGACATGACGCTCTTCGCTGAGACGAGTGGGAAGAACGCCCTCGTCGTCACGCCGCAGGCCGACATGGACCTGGCTGCCAACGACCTCGTCAGGTCTGCATTCGGGCATCAGGGCCAGAAGTGCTCGGCGGCCAGCCTCGGCATCCTCGTGGGTGAGGTGTACCGGGACGAGCGGTTCCTGCGCCAGGTAGTGGATGCCGCTGCGTCGCTCGTTGTCGGCCCGACGACGAACCCGGCGACCACCCTTGGCCCGCTGATCGGGCCGGCTACTGGAAAACTGGCCGACGCCCTGACCACTCTCGACGCCGGGGAGAGGTGGCTGTTGGAGCCGCGCCGCCTCGATGAGGCCGGGTCAGCCTGGACCCCGGGGATCAAGATGGGGGTGTCGCCGGGTTCGCCGTTCCACCAGACCGAGTGCTTCGGGCCTGTGCTCGGGTTGATGGCGGTCGCCGACCTTGACGAGGCAATCTCTCTCCAGAACGCGGTGGACTACGGGCTGACCGGAGGAATCCACTCCCTGGACCCGACCGAGGTGGAGCACTGGCTGGATGAGGTGCAGGTGGGCAACGCCTACGTGAATCGCCAGATCACGGGAGCGATCGTTCAGCGCCAACCCTTCGGCGGATGGAAGCGTTCCGTTGTCGGTCCCGGCGCCAAGGCCGGTGGCCCCGACTACCTGTTGCAACTCGGAACCTGGCAGGCGGTCGACCCGGTCCGGTCGGCTACCGCCCTGGCCGCCGCCGAGAAGAGCGACGCCATCTGGTGGGAGCGTCACTATGGGGTGGGCCATGACCCGACCGGGCTGTTCTGTGAGGCCAATGTCCTGCGGTACCGGCCGCGTCCGGACGTGATCGTTCGCGTGGGCAGGGATGCAGATCCGTTCGAGGTGGGACGGGTGCTGGCGGCGGCACGGCAGTGTGGAGTTCAGCCCGAGGTGAGCCGTGCCGACGAGGTGGATGATGGGGCGTTCGCCGACTCGCTGTCGGATCACAGGTTCGGCCGGATCAGGTACGTCGGTGGAGGCGGTGGGATCGGTGACGAGGTGAGGTGCGCGGCCATCGCTGCCGAGGTGGACCTGGTGGACGCACCCGTTGCCACCAGCGGACGTCTGGAGTTGAGGTGGTACCTCCGCGAGCAGGCGATCAGCCGAACCCTCCATCGATTCGGGAACCTTGTTGGGGTTGCCTCCTGACGGGCTTACCACCGGATCAGTTACAACGAAGGCAGAGTTGCAACTGAATCAGTTGTGAATGGTTGAGACGGCGACTGGATCACTTGTATACCTGAGCGCGATTCGCGAGAATCAGGCTGATGAAGCGCCCACAAATGCGGATACTGGACATCTCCGGGAGCCCGGGTTCGATGGGCCACGCCCATGGAGCAGCCCACGCCAATGAGATCCGCAGCTACGCCGAGGAGCGTGTCCGGCTGGCCGGTACCCGGTTCTGGGCCGGTGGCGAGATGGACCGGGGTTCCGTTCTGGAGATTGCCCGGGAGTGCCTGCCGGCCCACGAGGCTCACTCACCCGCTTTGTTCGAGGAGATGTGTGCCCTTGCCGAAGGGTCGGGCATCACACCTGAGGAGGCCGTCGTGGTCGGAGGCTTCACCGACTTCGTCGACACGGTGAGGTCCGTTGTCGGCGGTAACCATCCGGACCAGGTGATCGAGGACGACTGCACCGCCGTGATCGTCCCGGACAGTCGAGCCGATGGAGCCGGTTTCATGGCCCAGACCTGGGACATGCACGACTCGGCAACCGAACACGTGGTCCTGCTCAGGATCAGGCCCACAGACGGCCCAGCGGCGCTCGTGTTCACCACCACCGGCTGTCTCGGCCAGATCGGAATGAACGAGGCCGGTGTGTGCGTGGGCATCAACAACCTGGTTGCCGCCGATGGCTGTCATGGCGTGATGTGGCCCTCGGTGGTCAGGGACATGCTGCTCAGGTCCACCGCGGACGAGGCACTCGAGGCACTGCTTGAGGCCAACCTGGCCGGTGGCCACAGCTTCCTGATAATGGACGCCCGCGGTGTCGGCCATGTCGTCGAGGCAATGCCGACAGCTAGGCCGTTCGAGTCGTTGGACGGTGACGTCCTGGTCCACACCAACCACACGATCCACCCGGATGCATCCGCGGTGGAGGGACCCAGACCGGAGGGCCTCATGGCCAGTTCAAGTCGCCGTCTCGAGCGGGCAACCGAACTGCTGGACCGCACCGGCATCACGGACGATGACCTGATGGCGCTCACCCGCGATCCTGACTCCATCTGTCAGGTCTCCAGCGAACCGTTCCACATCGAGTCAAGCGGTGGAGCCGTAATGCGACCACGGACCCTCGACTTCTGGGCCGTCTGGGGAGTCCCCAACCAGAACGAGTACGTCCACGTCCCGTTCGGCGGATGAGGAGCCTCCATGGCTGAGGTCACCTATGCCCCGATCGAAGCCAGGTGGGCAACCGAACTGGCCGCCATCGAGCGTGCGGCGTTCCCAACTGTCGGGACCGTCGACCTCCTCTCCGCCGAGGACATCGAGATCCTCTGCGGGGTGTTTCCCGAAGGGGGCTTCGTGGCACTCGATGGTGACAAACCCGTTGCCATGGGCGTGGGGATCCTCATCGACTTCGACTTCGATGAACCCCACCACTCGCTCGACGACCTCTGCGGCGAGCACTCCTGTGGCAACCACAGGGACGATGCTGACTGGTACTACGGAGTCACCATTGCCGTTGACCCGCACTACCGGCGACTGGGTATAGGCCAGCAGTTGTACGTGCTGCGAAAGGAGACGGTGAGGCGTCTCGGCAGGAAGGGGATCGTGGCCGGAGGGGTCATCCCCGGTTACGCCGATCACATCGGGGAAATGACCGCTGACGAGTACGTGGACCGGGTCGTGGCCGGTGAGCTCTACGACCCCACCCTCAGCTTCCAACTGGAGAACGGTTTCGAGACACGGGGTGCAATCCCGGACTACATGGACGATCCGGCCGTCGGCGACAACGCCGTGCTCATCGTCTGGAACAACCCGGATCTGGCATCCTGATCCCACCAGAACCGGTGTGGGGAGGCATCTGATGTCAGAAGCTGTCGAGCGAGTTGAGCGAGGTGCCCTCGGGCACCTCCGGATTGCCGACTTCAGCCGAATCCTGGCCGGACCCTTGGCGACGATGGTCATGGGTGACCTCGGAGCCGACGTGGTGAAGGTCGAACAGCCCGGCGTGGGTGATGACACCCGCACGTGGGGGCCGCCATGGTGGAAAGTGGACGGTGAGCCGACGAGCACCTACTACCTGGGCCTCAACCGCAACAAGCGGAGCATCGCCCTGGACCTGGGCGATCCCGCAGACCTGGATGTGGCCCGTCGGCTCTGTCTGGATGCCGACGTGGTGGTCGACAATTTCCGTGTCGGAACGATGGCACGGTTCGGCCTGGACCGGGACTCCCTCGTCGAGGATCGCCCCGACCTCATCACCTGCTCGATCACCGGATTCGGGAGCACCGGTGACGGTGCTGGCCTCGCCGGATACGACGTCCTCGTCCAGGCGATGAGCGGCCTCATGGCAGTCACCGGAGAGGTCGACGGGGAGCCCATGAAGGTCGGCGCCGCCGTCGTCGACAAGTTCGCCGGCCTCTACGCCGCGGTAGCAATTCTGGCAGCAGTCGAGGAGCGGCGCCAGACGGGCCTCGGCCAACATGTCGAGGTCTCCCTCATGGGAGCGGCCCTCGCTGGCCTGTTGAACGTGGGCTCAGCCCACGTGACCACCGGTGTCGACCCCGGACGCCACGGAAACCGGCACCCGTCGATCGTCCCGTATCAGCCGTATCGGGCCTCAGACGGCCAGATGGTGATCGCCGTAGCCAGCCCTGTTCTCTGGCAGCGACTGTGCGAGGTGCTGGGCCGGCCGGACCTGCCCGGTGACGTCAGGTTCGTAGACAATGCATCCCGCTCAGAGAACGCTGACGCGCTGGAGACCGAGTTGGAATCGACGCTTGCCGGCGGGACCGTGTCCGAGTGGATCGACAGGATGCGCGAGGCAGGGATTCCCGCCGGTCCGATCAACAGCGTTGCCGCTGCGTTTCAGGTTGCCGCTGACCTGGGCCTCGACCCCGTACAGGAACTGGGCGACCGAGCGGATGTCTTCAGGTCGGTCAGGTCGCCGATCAGGATGTCGGCGACGCCGCCGATGGTTCGCAGGCGTCCACCTGCCAACAACGAACACGGTGATGAACTCCGCAGGGAGATCAGCGACAACTAGGGCTCGATGATCCTGAAGAAGATCGGGAAGTCGGTGAGGGTGTCCCAGAGGGCGAGCACCCGGCCGGTGTCACCGCTGACAGTGGCTGCACCAGATCCGCCCAGGTCGGCGAGATGACCCCCGGTTGCCACCAGCTCGTTCAGTGCTGTCCGGTCGCAGGTGACGACGGCATCTGGCGACAGATGTGACCTGCCCGGGGTGGAGTGGAGGGTGCCGTTGGAGAGTTCCACGCGGACGACCTCGTCCGTGTCGGGCAGTTGCCAGTTGATGGTCAGGTGGCCCAGGTCTGCTGCTGGAGGACCGTCGACCCTGACAGCGAGGTAGTCGAATACCTGCTGCAGGGTCATGCCCCGCGCTATCTCGGGCCTGGGTCGTTGCATTGCCGGTACGTCGAACGAGCCGTTGCGCAGTTCCTGGGCGCCTGTCAGGTAGATGTCGCGCCACGGTCCCGACTCGGCCCGGTAGGCAAGCTGTTCGAATGCGTCGGCCTGGAGAAGCCTGGCCTCTTCACAGGTGGGGTCGGCGAACACGGCGTGTCTCAGCACCTCGGCGACCCACCGGTGGTCGCCGCCCTCATAGGAGGCACGAGCCTGCTCGAGCAGGGTGTCCATTCCGCCCATGAACTCCACGTAGCGGGCCGCGGCCTCCACGGGTTCATAGGGGTCGAGGCTGGACGGGTGGCCGTCGTACCAGCCCAGGTAGCGCTGGTAGACGGCCCGCACGTTGTGGCTGACCGTGCCGTAGTAGCCATGGCAGAGCCAGTCCTCCCACAGCCCAGGGGGGAGGTCTATGCGGGCGGAGATCTCATTGGGGGTTAACCCCAGGTTGGCCAGGCGCATCGCCTGGTCGTGCAACCACCTGTAGAGGTCGCGCTGGTTGGTCAGGTAGTTCCTGACGGCGTCGGTTCCCCAGTGGGGCCAGCCGTGGCTGGCGAACACGATGTCGGTCTCGTCGCCCCACCGGTCCAGCGCCTCATCGATGTAACGACTCCACATGAGTGTGTCGCGTACCAGCGCCCCCCTGAGGGTCAACACGTTGTGCATGGTCGCAGTGCAGTTCTCGGCCATGCAGAGGATGCGGTGCTCCGGGAAGTAGAAGTGCATCTCCGCCGGTGCTTCGGTCTCCGGTGTGAGCTGGAACTCGATGCGGACACCATCCAGCACCAGTTCCTGGCCGGTCTCGGTGATGTCGATGGTTGGAGGCACCAGGGCAGAGGAACCCGTGGGCAGACCCTTGCCGAGTCCCTGGTCGACATGGCCGTGTTCGTTCCACGGGATGAGCAGCCCGAACTGGTAGGTGGTTCTCCGGCTCATTGCAGGTCCGGCGACCACGTTCTCGGCCACCGCCTCACGCAGGAACCCTTCTGGCGCCACGATCGGTACCTCACCGGACTCGACCCGTTCAAGGTCGACCACGCCCAGCACACCGCCGTAGTGGTCGAGATGTGAGTGGGTGTAGATGACCGCCGTGACCAGCCGCTCACCCAGGTGCTCGGTGACCAGGTCGTATGCGGCGCGGGCCGTCTCGGTCGTGGTCAGGGGGTCGATGACCACCCACCCCCGGTCACCCCGGATGAAGGTGACGCAGGAGGTGTCGAATCCGCGGACCTGGTAGAAGCCCTCGCATATTTCGTAGAGGCCATGCTGGGCGTTGAAACCGGCCTGGCGCCACAGCGCCGGGTTGACCGTGTCAGGCGCGGGACCCTCCACGAAGTCGGACCGGGAGAGATCCCAGGCGATCGGCATCCACGGGTTCGGGTCGATCCTGTCGATCACCGGCTCCGCCCTTGTGGCTATGAAGCCACGGGCCACGTTGGCGGCGTCACGACCGTCGTCGGGTGGAAGGGATGCTGCGAAGGCGTCCAGGTCGGTCCGGGTATGTGGCGTGGCCGGCTTCGGGGTGCGGGGGTCGTCAGCCATCTGTGTTCACCAGTCCAGACAGCTCATGGACCGGTGAAGGCTGGGCCCGTGGTTTCGTGGATCGGGACCTCGCCGGGGCCGTCGCCGTAGCGGCCAAGCTCGAACCGTGCGACCACGAAGTGGTGTACCTCGTCAGGCCCATCGGCCAGGCGCAGCGTGCGCTGGGAGGTGTACATCGACGCAAGCGGCGTCCACTGGGAGACACCCGTGGCTCCGTGGACTTGGATCGCCTCGTCGATGATGTGACAGACCTTCTCGGGAACCATTGCCTTCACGGCGCTGATCCAGACTCGGGCCTCGGCGTTGCCCATGGTGTCCATGGCTCTTGCTGCACGAAGCACCATGAGGCGCATCGACTCGATGTCGATTCGTGCCCGCGAAAGGACCTCCATGTTCTTTCCGAGGCGGGCTATGGGTTTGCCGAAGGCCTCCCGGTAGAGGCCACGCCGGGCCATCAGTTCCACGGCCCGTTCGGCGGCCCCGATTGAGCGCATGCAGTGGTGGATGCGACCCGGGCCGAGGCGCAGCTGCGAGATCTCAAAACCGCGACCCTCGCCCAACAGGAGGTTGTCGTAGGGGACGCGGCAGTCGTCGAAGGTCAGGTGCATGTGGCCGTGGGGGGCGCCGTCGTCACCGAACACGTGCATGGCGTGGTCGATGGTGAGCCCCGGGGCGTCAGTTGGTACGAGGATCTGGGACTGGCGGCGGTGTGGTGGGCTGTCAGGGTCGGTCTGGACCATTGTGATCATGATCTTGCAGCGGGGGTCTCCCGCGCCGGAGATGTAGTACTTGGTCCCGTTGATGACCCACTCGTCTCCGTCGCGCACGGCGCTGCAGGCGATGTTCTTGGCGTCCGAGGAGGCCAGGTCGGGTTCGGTCATGGCGTATGCGGAGCGAATCTCGCCGTTCAGGAGGGGTTCGAGCCACTGCTTCTTCTGCTCGGGGGTGCCGACCCGCTCAAGCACCTCCATGTTGCCGGTGTCGGGTGCCGAGCAGTTGAGGCTCTCGGAGGCGATCGGGTTCTTGCCCAACTCGGCGGCGATGTAGGCGTAGTCCAGATTGGAGAGGCCCTCGCCTGTCTCGGCATCGGGAAGGAAGAAGTTCCAGAGACCCTTCTCGCGGGCCTTGGCCTTGAGGGTCTCGATGATGTCGATCTGGCCGGGGTGGTATCCCCAGTGCTCCTCGCGTTCCGCTCCGAGGTCGTGGTACTCGCGGGTCACGGGTTCCACCTCGGTGGCGATGAAGTCCACCACGGCGTCGTAGAGCGGGCGTGCACCTTCTGACATCGCCAGGTTCATGGACGTGTCGCTGGGGTCTTCGATGTGCAGTCCGGGTCCGATCGGCATGTTCTTCCTCGTTGTTCGGCTGGAGGCTGTGGCTGGGTAGTGCCGGAACCTAGGACAGTGGCGGCGTCGGCCCACAACCGGAAGGGTCGGATGGTCTGGCCTTTCAGGCCCCCCGAGTCTGTAATAACATGTGTAACACGGAAACTGTGGTACACATACAGACATGGCGAACCTCACGCTTTCGGTCGACGACGACCTCCTCGCCAGAGCGCGGGTAAGGGCAGCCGAGCAGGGAACCTCGGTGAATGCGGTGGTGCGCGATCTGATTACCGGCTTCGCTGCCACGGATCGGGTCGACGCCGCACGCCGTCGCCTGGTGGCACTCTCGATCTCCTCTGCGGCCGGATCCGGCGGAAGGTCTCTTGCATGAGTGGGCAGGCAACCAACAGGGTGTTCGTCGACTCCTCGGTCGTGGTGCGCCTCTTTGATGACGACGATCCACAACGCCAGGCGGCTGCCCGGGCGCTGATGGGTGACAGCGGAGGAACGACGCTCATCGTGTCGACACGGGTCCTGGCCGATTTCTACGACACCGTCACCGGCCACTTCGCGCGCCCACTGCCCTCGGTCGTCGCCGGTCGTGCTCTGGCCGATCTGGCTGATCTGACGGTCGTCCAGGTGGATCCCGACCTTGTCTTCTCGGCTGCCGAAACCGCCGAGGCGAACGACCTGCTACTGCGTGACGCCCTGGCCGTCGAGGCAGCGGTCACAGCGGGATGCGGCCGGCTGCTGACCGAGGCCATCCCGCATGGGACCGTGTTGCGGGGTCTCGTGGTCGAGGACCCGGTCTATAGCGAAGAGCAGTTGTCAACATGATGGAGATCGCCGGCCTCAGCCGACATGACGTGGATGCGTTCGGAACCCGTATTCACGTGGCCGAGGTTGGATCCGGACCGATGGTGCTGTTCATCCACGGGTTTCCCGAGTCCTGGTACTCCTGGCGTCACCAGATGTCCGTTGTTGCCGAGGCCGGCATGCATGCGGTGGCAATTGACGTCAGGGGATACGGGTTGTCAGATGCCCCCGAGGAGGTCGGCGCCTACCGTCTCGTGGACCTGGTTGGTGACTGCGTGGGCGTGGTCGAGGCCCTGGGTGAGGAGACGGCTGTGATCGTCGGCCACGACTGGGGCTCGCCGATTGCAGCTGCCGCGGCCCGCCTCAGACCCGATGTGTTCACGGCGGTGGCCTTGTTGTCGGTGGCCTATGAGCCGAGGAGTGACCTGCGTCCGACGGACGCGTTCAAGATGATGGGTGGCGACGACGAGTTCTACATCGAGTACTTCCAGGAACCAGGCCGGGCCGAGGCCGAGATAGTCGAAGATCCAGAGCACTGGCTGGAGGGTTTCTACTTCACTGCTTCCGGCGACTGTCCGCCCTTCACATCAGACGAGATGTCGATGGGACTGATAGCCCCGGGTGGGAAGATGAGTGATTCCTTCAGGTATCCGGAGCAGTCGCCTAACTGGATGACGGCAGATGACCTCGCCTTCTACGTGGCCGAGTTTGCCCGTTCCGGCTTCACCGGAGGTCTCAACCGTTACAGGTGCGTTGATCTCGACTGGATCGACATGCGCGCCTGGCACGGCGCTCCCATCAGGCAGCCGTCACTGTTCATAGGAGGTGAGAAGGACGGTCCCACCATCTGGGGAGCGGGCAGCATCAGCCGGTTCCCACAGACGCTTCCCGGCCTCCGCGCCTCGGTGATCCTCCCCGGCGTGGGACATTGGATGCAACAGGAAGATGTCGACGGTGTCAACGCCGTCCTCCTGGATTTCCTCGAGAGCCTCAGCTGAGGGATCCGCCCACGAGGGACCGTCGAACGGGATCTGCTCACCTGCAGCAGCTAACCGCCTAGGTTGGACGGATGGTGGCACGTGTTTCCGGGAAACTGACCAGATCGCTCGGGTTGCGCCACGTCTTCGCGCTATCCACGGGGGCGATGCTCTCATCGGGCCTGTTTCTGCTGCCCGGACTGGCGGCCGCCAAGGCGGGGCCAGCAGCGATCGTCGCCTACCTGTTGGCCGGAATCCTCGCCATCCCGGCCATGCTCAGCGTCGCCGAGTTGTCGACTGCTCTGCCAAAGGCCGGCGGCACCTACTACTTCCTGGAGCGAGCGCTTGGTCCGGCTGTCGGCACCGTTGCCGGCTTTGGCACATGGCTCTCGCTCATCTTGAAGGACGCATTCGCCATGGTCGGCATGAGCGCCTATCTGGTGTTGATAGTCGATGTCGACGGCAGAACCCTGGCACTCGTGCTTATCGGGCTGTTCACGGTCGTGAACGTGGTCGGTTCCAAGGCCAGCGCCTCGCTGCAGCTGATCATGGTCGCCTTCATCCTGGTCGTGATGGGGTGGTTCCTGGTCGCCGGACTGTGGGACATCCGAACTGAGGGCATCGATAGCTCGCGGCTCGACCCGTTCTTCACCTCAGGTTGGTCCGGCGTGCTGGCAGTGACAGGCCTCGTCTTCGTCTCGTACGGCGGCCTTACCAAGGTCGCCAGCGCAGCCGAGGAGGTCGAGGATCCATCCCACCGGATTCCGTTGGGGATGATGCTCTCCCTGGGGGTTGCCACGCTTCTCTACACCCTCGGTGTGTTCGTGGCGGTTGCAGTGGTGCCTCCGGAGATTCTCCACAAGGACCTGGCTCCGATCCACACGGCTGCGACTTTGGTACTTCCGGAGATTGGGATCTGGCTGGTGGTCTTGGCAGCCCTGGCGGCCTTTGCCTCGGCGGTGAACGCTGGAATCCTGGCGGCTGCCCGTTACCCGATGGCCATGGCACGTGACGGGCTGTTGCCTGCGAAGCTCGGCGGGCTGAGCCGGCACGCCACCCCTGCCGTGGGGGTGGTGATCACCGGTGCGATGATCGCAGTGGTCGTCCTGGCCTTCGACGCCGAGTCGATTGCCAAGTTGGCGAGTGCATTCGTGTTGCTCACCCTTGGCATGGTGAACCTGGCTGTTCTGGTGCTGCGGGCTTCCCGGATCCGGTCATACGCTCCGGCCTTTCGTACCCCGTTCTACCCCTTCACGCAGTTTGCCGGGATCGCCGTCTCCGTCCTGCTTATCTCCATGCTGGGCTTGATGGCGCTGGTGTTCATCGGTGTGGTTACGGCAGTGGCCTGGGTCTGGCACCACTTCTACGCCACGCCGCGTACGCAGCGGGCCGGCGCGATCAGGCACGTGTTCGAGCGCTGGGGCGAGGGGGTCGACCGTGGCCTGGACCGTGAGATGAGCGCGGCGATGGCAGGTCACGGGCTGCGCTCCGATGATGACTATGCGGGGCTGATAGCAAGGGCAGCAGTGCTCAGCGTCTCCTCCGGCACCGACATCGCCGAGGCTGCAGAGCGCGTCTCGACCGTTCTGTCTGACCGCATCGGGCTCCAGCGGGAGATAGTCAGCCAACGGTTCCTCGAGACCGGGTCACTGTGGATCCAGCCTTCTGACGACCATCCCACGGCAACGCCCGTGGCCCTGTTCGACGCCATCCACGATGACCAGTTGGTGATCGTGCGGGCGGCGGATGGAATCAGGATCCCGGCGGCATGGGGTGGGTCAGGGGAGAGGGTGAACGCCTTGTTCTTCCTGGCTGGGACTTCGACAAACCCGGGTCGCTCATTGCGGTTGGCCGGAGAGTTGGCCGGGTACCTGCACGGTGGTGCTCGGTTGATCGGATCGGCTGGTACCGAGGCCGAGGTCAAGTCGGCTCTCTTGCCCGGAGTGACGTTGCGCCAGTACGCGCTTCTTCCAGAGGGTCGCGACGTCGGCCTTATCGGTGAGCGTGTCGGCGACATCGAATGGTTGGACGGGGTTGAACTGGCCTCGGTGACCAGGTTCGGGGTGTCTCTGACGATCGACCCCGACCTGGTGCTGGAGCCCGATGACCAACTCGCCCTGCTGGGGCCCGATTCGGTCATGCCCGCGGCGGGCCAGCCGGCCCCGCTGAGGCCAGCCCGCTCCTGAGAATTCGCTGGTTTTTCAGCGCTTCAGGATTCGCTTCACCTCAGCCAGTCCTGCGATCGCCTCCGATGGTGTACCAGCCACGGGTGCCAGGTTGAAGTCGGTGGCTCCGCCATCGACGAACGGGGCCAGCCATGCGGCTATCTCAGACGGTGTGCCGACGGGTGAGTACTTCTGGAATCTCGAGAAGGGCGCGGCGTAGAAGGACTCCATGGCAGGACCCAGGATCCCGGCGCCCTCCTCTGGCGTGTCTCCAAGCCCGACCCACACCTGGTATCCGTGTCTCCATGTCACACCGGTCCGGCCAGCTGATAGGGCGGCCTCTTCTGAAAGGGCAACTCCGTCGGCAAATCTCTTGGGTGAGCACCAGGAGGCGAGCCAGCCCTGGCCCCGTGTCCCCGCCCTCGTGATAGCAGCACCCGAACGTCCGCCGACCGTGACCACGACTGGCGGGTCCGGTACCGGACTGATCAAGGTGTCCGGCACCTGGAAGAACTCTCCGTCGTGGTCGACCGTGCTTCCCCCCAGCAGCGGGAGGAGTACATCGAGGGCCTCGTCGGTCCGACGCCCTCGGGTGGCCGGGTCCACCCCAACCGACTCCATTTCGTGGCGATCCTCACCGCCCACACCTATTCCGAGCGTGAGGCGGCCCGGTGCGTCCTCGGCGAGGGTGGAGACCTGGCGGGCGACGGCCACAGGGTGACGGAGGGCCAGCAGGTAGACGCCGACGTAGAGGCCGATGGTGGGGTGGAGGCCCGCCAGCCACGCCATGGTCATGAGGCCGTCACGCCCCTGGCCGCCCCGGAATGCAACATGGTCCGCCGTGATCATGTGGTCGAGGCCACCGTCGGCGGCGGCGTTCACATATGCGTCCGCTTCCTCGCGCGATTTGAAGCCGGCTGGAGGGATCGAGACACCGACCCGCACCGGCCAGCTGGTCACGGGGTCTTCTTCTGCCCGAATCGATCCCATGATGTGATGCGTTCGGCCGGCCTCTGACGCGGGGCTATGCCCCAGCTGCCCGTCGGATGCCCGAGGGGTAGGAGGGCCAGAACCTCGTAGCGCTCGGGTATGTCGCACAGTTGGCGCACCTCATCTTCGTAGATGCGGTGCAGCGTGGTCATGGTCGTTCCGAGTCCCAGCGAGCGTGCTGCCAGCATGAAGTTCTGGACCGCCGGGTACACGGAGGCGTGGGTGGGGCCGACCGGCATCGGGCCCTCGTCGTCCTCGACCGTCATGTCGATGGAGGGCATGAGCACGAGCACCAGGACAGGTGTGTGTTCGAGGTTCTGTGCCAGGTGGACTGTGGCCCGGTTGTTGCGTTCCCAGCTGCTTCTGGCGGCATCGTCGGGGAACTCGGTCGGAGCTATGGCAGCGCCGTAGCGTGCCCACCCACGTCTGTAGATCTTGGCCAGGGCCAGCCTCGTGTCCGGGTCCTGCACGATGAGGAACTGGTAGGGCTGGATGTTGCCTCCGCTCGGTGCCTGGACCGCTGCCTTGAGGCACGTCCAGATGTCTTCCTCGCTGACCGGATCATCGTTGTATCGGCGCATTGCCCGATGAGTCATCAGGCCCTCAAGAAGGCCCAGTTCCGATCCGGTTTCTCCACCCATGCCGCTGTCCTCCTACCTGCCCGTAAAGCGGGGTTCGCGTTTTTCGGTTATGGCAGCGAGCGCCTCAGCGTGGTCCTCTGAGGTGAACGTGAGCATCTCCAGGGCCGTGGACAGGTCAAATGACGATCCCATTGTCTGCTTGATCCAGGCGTTGACAGCCTGCTTTGTGTACTGCACCGCCTGTGGCGCACCGGCGGCGAGGCGCTTCGCCCATGCCAGGCCCGCGGCCCGGCAGGTCTCTGCATCGGGTGTCGATTCTGTGATCAGGCCCAGCCGGGTGGCTTCTTCTGCTCCGACTGCGTCCCCTGTGAGGAGGAACCGCTTGGCCAGCACGGGGCCCAGCGCGAGCGGCCATGCGATAGTGCCACCGTCACCTGCCACGATGCCGACCCTGACGTGGGGGTCGCCCAGCCGTGCCGTTTCGGACATGACCACCACGTCACAGAGAAGGGCGATGCTGGCACCCAGGCCCATTGCATGTCCGGTTAGCGCACAGACCATCGGCAGGTGGACGTCGAGCAGGTCCCAGATGAGCGACTTTCCGTCAAGTCGGAGGTTGGTTGCGAAGCCGGGCTCTTGAAATTCGGGGAACCAGGCGAAGTCGCCGCCGGCTGAGAAGGCCGACTCGGTACCGGTCAGGAGGACAGCCCGGGCACTTCGTTCGGCCTGCAGGCGTGGGAACAGATTCGTCAACTCGTGGTGCATCCGGTCGTCGACCTTGTTGAGGGGGTCGTCGACCTTGTCGATGGTGACGATGAGGACGTCCTCGTCGTATTCGAACCGCAGGTACTCGAAGTCGTCGTTCGTCATGTCGGTGAGTTCACAACAGTCTCGTGTCGGTGTCCAACCCCAGTCGGATACGTCCGGTCAGCTCGTGGATTCTTTCGGCCACCATGCCGTGGGTTGCGGCGACCTGGCCGTCCCGTACCGCCCTCTGGAGGGGTTCTCGCAGGTAGACGGCGGTACCACCGGCCTGTCGCTGGAGGTTGATGAGGGCATCGGCACACCTCTGTGCCGCATCGGCTGCAGCCAACCGGATGACGCGACGGTGTTCGATGCTCAGCGGGTCGCCAGCGGACGCCGTTTCCCAGGCGACTCCCAGGGCGTCCTCGAGGAATGCCCTGGCGGACCGGGCAGTGGCCTCTGCAGTGGAAATGGCAGTCTGTCCGGACGCCCGCTCAGCCAGGGTGCGCCCGGAGCCCTGGGGGGTCTTGGCCTCGGCTATCTCGGCGAACCTGTCGATGGCGCCATCCAGTAGGCCGATGGCCACAGCAGCCACTCCGGTCGCGAGCATGCCGTAGAAGGGGAAGCGCCACAGGGGACCGTCAAGCCGCGGTTTCGCGCCTACCAACTGGACCCATCGACCCTCTGGCACGAATGCTTCTCTGGTCGCGTAGTCGGTGGAACCTGAGCCCGAGAGCCCAGTTACATGCCAGGTGTCTCGGAATTCGACGTCTTCTGGTTCGAGGAACACGAACGGGGCGAAGAGCCCGTCGGCCCTGCGGGTCGGTGATCCGTCATCGTCGACGATGCGGGTACCTCCACCTATCCAGGTGCAGTGGCGGGTGCCCGAACCCCATTCCCAGGAGCCCGAGACCACGAGTCCACCGTCGACCGGTCGTGCCGTACCGGTTGGAACCGAGTAGCCACCGGTACAGGAGTCGGCGGGGCCATAGATGGTCGCGGCGTGATCGGGTGGGAGAAAGCCGGCGAGGAGGGACGTGGTCCCGGCGATCATCACGCACCAGGCGGAACCACCGTCGTGTCGAGCCACCTCGGCGATCGTGGCCATACCCGTCGCGACGTCCACCTCCGGGCCACCAAGTTCTGCCGGGACGAAGAAGCGGAACAGGCCGGCTGAGCGCAGGTCGTCAACGACATCACCCGGGAGGGTCCGGTCGGCTTCGATCCGTTCGGATCTCTCAGCGATCGACGGCCCCAACTCACGGGCTTCTTGTACGAGGTCGGTCATGGCCGGAATCTAGAAGCAGCATCGGAGTCGGGCAAACCAGTGGTGGTGGTCCGATGGTCCCCCGGGGCCGTAGGTTCGGCTCGCGTATGACGAGGTCCATGAGGCCGACCCGGGCGACGGGAACCAGCGCCTTCTTCCTGGACTGACTGGCACCTGAGGCCCTGGCGCTGGCGGAGCGGCTGAAAATGCGCGACCATCGCTGTCTGGTCGGATGCCGGGAACCCCACCATCGGGGGAGGGGTGGCCCGACTTGTTGACAAGATGGGGGTTTGTGATGGAGGTATCTGTCACGGTCAACGGTGAGGTACGCACCGCTGACGTAGAGCCGCGTACTTTGCTGGCGCACTTTCTGCGCGACGACTTGGGGCTGACCGGTACGAACATCGGCTGCGACACGAGTTCGTGTGGTGCATGCACCGTCCTGGTCAACGGCCGATCCGCAAAGTCGTGCACGATGTTGGCCGTTCAGGCCGACGGAGCAGAGGTGACGACCATCGAGGGTCTGGCTGGCGAGAACGGCCTCCACCCGATGCAGGAGGCCTTCCACGAGTGCCACGCCCTCCAGTGCGGCTACTGCACACCGGGCATGGTGATGGCTGCCGTCTCCCTGGTCGACGAGTACTCCGATCTTGATGCCGACGGCGTACGCGAGGGCCTCGAAGGCAACCTCTGCCGCTGTACCGGCTACCAGAACATCGTCAAGGCCGTCATGGCCGCGTCCGAGTAGGGGGAACGAATCGTGACTGTCACAGACACACCGTTCGCCGGCGGCATCGTCGGCGAAGCCCGCCTTCGCAAGGAGGACCCCGCCCTGCTCACCGGCGAGGCGAAGTTCATAGACGACCTTGACCTGCCCGGTGCACTCTGGGTGGCATGTGTGCGCAGCCCCCACGCACACGCTCGCATCGACGGCGTCGACACCTCCGGGGCGCTGGCCGTCGACGGTGTGGTCGCGGCCTATTCAGGCGAGGACCTTGCAGACACCTGGGTTGCGCCGTTGCCGTGTGCCTGGCCGGTTACCGACGACATGAAGAACCCGTCGCACTTTCCGGTTGCACAGGGAAAGGCCAACTATGCGGGCGACATCGTCGCTGTGGTTGTCGCAACCTCCCGGTACGCGGCGGCCGACGGCCTTGAGGGAGTGGTCGTCGACTACGAGCCGCTGGATGCCGTCGTGTCCGTCGAGGACGCCGAATCCGACAGGGTCGTCATCCATGAGGACCTGGGGACCAACGTTTCGTATGAGTGGCCTCTGATTCCGGACCCCGAGGGGGTGGATGCAGCGTTCGAGGCTGCGACACACCACATCACCGAGACCTATGTCCACCAGCGCCTGATACCGGCGCCGATGGAGCCCCGCGGTGTGGCAGTGGTTCCGGCGCCTCACAACGGCGACATGACGCTCTACTCGTCGACCCAGATACCACACGTGCTGAAGGTCATGGCGGCTCTCACCCTGGGTGTGCCAGAGCAGAAACTGCGTGTGATCGCACCTTCGGTGGGTGGTGGGTTCGGTTGCAAGCTGAACGTCTACGCCGAGGAGATCCTCTGCATGGCCCTCGCACAGCGCCACGGTGTACCGGTGCGCTGGACCGAGAGTCGCACCGAGGCGGCAGGTTCGACCATTCAGGGAAGGGCGCAACGCCAGACCATCGAGCTGGCTGCCGACGCCGACGGGAAGTTGACCGCGGTGCGTGCGACCCTTCTGGCCGACATGGGTGCCTACCTCCAACTGGTGGCGCCCGGCGTGCCGTTGCTCGGAGCATTCCTGTACCACGGGCTCTACGACGTGCCCCTCTACGCGTTCACATGCAAGAGCGTGTTCACCAACCTCACGCCCACGGATGCCTACAGGGGTGCCGGAAGGCCTGAGGCCACCTACGCCATCGAGCGTGGAATGGATGCCCTGGCAGTGGCGGTTGGTGTAGGTGCCGACGAGATCCGCTCCCGGAACTTCATTCCGACAGAGAAGTTCCCCTACGACTCACCGGCAGGTCTGGTGTTCGACTCGGGCAACTACCAGCCGGCCCTGGATAGGGCCAAGGAACTCATCGGTTGGGATGCCCGGATGGCAGAACAGGCTGAGCGTCGGGCAGCAGGGTCCACCACACACCTTGGCCTCGGTATCTCGACGTACGTGGAGATGTGTGGCCTGGCCCCCAGCAGGGTTCTGGCCTCGCTCAACTACGGAGCCGGTGGTTGGGAGTCCGCAACCGTGCGGATTCTCCCTACCTGCAAGGTCCAGGTCGTCACCGGTGCCACGCCGCACGGCCAGGGCCATGAAACCTGTTGGTCCATGATCGTCGCCGACCGTCTCGGCGTTGACCCCGACGACGTCGAGGTGCTCCACTCCGACACGGCTATCTCGCCGCTGGGAATGGACACATACGGCTCAAGGTCGCTCTCCGTTGGTGGTACCGCCATCTGGATGGCCACCGAGAAGGTGGTCGAGAAGGCGGCGACCATTGCCGCTCACATGCTCGAGGCCAACCCGGAGGACCTGGAGTTGATGGGAGGCGTGTTCAGCGTCAAGGGCAGTCCGGACGCAGAGGTGCCTCTGGCTGGCGTGGCGTTTGCGGCCTTTACCGCCCATGACCTTCCAGACGGTGTCGAGCCGAACCTCCAGGCACAGGTCACCTGGGATCCGCCCAATTTCACCTTCCCGTTCGGTGCCCATATCGCCGTCGTTGAGATCGACGAGGTGACCGGTGCGGTCGACCTTGTCGACTACGCGGCCTGCGACGACTGTGGCAACCAGATCAACCCGATGATCGTCGAGGGGCAGATCCAAGGCGGCATTGTCCAGGGGGTCGCCCAGGCCCTCTGGGAGGAGGCGGTCTATGACGAGGACGGCCAGTGTCGCTCGGCCAACCTGGCCGACTACCTGGTGCCATCGGCAGCCGAGTGCATCGACATGAAGTTGGACCACACCGTCACCCCGTCGCCCACGAACCCCATGGGCGTCAAGGGGATAGGAGAGGCCGGGACCATTGCGTCAACGCCGGCCGTGATGAACGCCGTGGTCGATGCGCTGAGGCCGTTGGGTGTGACCGGGATGGCGATGCCGGCGTCGCCGATGACGGTCCGACGAGCCATCGAGGCTGCCGGTGGAGGTGCATCATGATCCCCGCAGCGGTCGGATACGTGAGGGCCGACTCCGCCCAGGCGGCGGTAGCGGCACTTGGCGAGCACGGCGACGAGGCCAAGTTGCTCGCAGGTGGCCAGTCCCTGATACCGCTCATGAGGCTCCGCCTCGCCAGGCCGAGCATGCTGGTCGACGTGGGCAGGGCAGACGATCTGCGCGGCATCAGTATCGACGGAGACGCGGTGTCCATAGGGGCGTTGACCAGCCACAGTGACCTTGAGCACTCCGCGGACCTGGTGGCTGCCTGCCCGTTGCTTGCACACGTCGCATCCCAGGTCGGCGATCCGGCGGTCAGGCACAGGGGAACCCTTGGTGGGTCTCTGGCTCACGCTGACCCGGCTTCTGACCTTCCGGCGGCCGTGCTAGCCCTCGGCGGAACCCTCGTGGCGACAGGTTCGGGTGGCTCGCGTGAGATTGCTGCAACCGATTTCTTCACCGGGTTCCTGGAGTCGGCCCTGGCTGTCGACGAAGTGCTCACCGGGGTCCGGGTGCCGGTCTCCACGGGTGGTTGGTCCTACCAGAAGTTCAACCGGCGTGCCCAGGACTGGGCGATCGTGGGGGTAGCCGTTGCCGAGGGTGGTGCGGGCGTGAGCCTTGTCAACATGGGTTCGACACCGCTGCGGGCGTCTGCGGTCGAGGCCGCTGTTGCGGGCGGTGCAGGTGCCGCCGATGCTGCTGCGGTGGCAGTCGATGGAACCGAGCCACCGTCTGACAACAATGCCGACCCGGCCTACCGGGAGCACCTGGTACGGGTTCTCACCGAGCGGGCCCTGGTGGCGGCGGGCGCATGAGCATCATTTCCCAGAGGCACCGCCTCGTTGCCGGTGGCCGTTGGGCACGACCCGCACGGTGGGTGGTTCGGGGTCGTGCAATGCCCGGTATGGACGAGAGCCGTGGGGAGTCGGACCGGTACCGGTACCAGGCGTCCAGGTCTCAGCGCTCCACGCGTTGGCGGTCACGTGGGGTGGCCCTGCAACGACACCGGTAGGAATCGGTCCCGGCGACTGCGGGGATCAGTGCAACAGGCGGTGGAGCAGTTCGACGCGGCGGGACGGTCGGCCGGTCCTTGCCTCTGCCCGGTCTCCCGACCGTGCCGCCCAGAGCCCCGAGTTGATTCCGAGCCAGCGGAAGGGTTCGGGTGCCCACCGGCGTGACACGTGGCCCACCCACGGCAGGTCGGTGCGTTCGCTCTCGGTGCGTGTGATCAACTCCGCCAGCGTGTGGCCGGCCAACTTTGCGGCAGCCACACCATCGCCGGCGTAGCCACCGGCACGGGCAAGGCCGGTTCGTCGGTCCAGGGCCACCGATGGGAACCAGTCGCGGGGTATTCCCAGCACGCCGCCCCAGCGGTGGGTGATCTCGACGCCTGACACAACGGGGAACAGTTCGCAGAGCGACGCCACGATCAGGTCGTGGATGGGAGAGTTTCGCTCCGTTGCGGTATCGATCCTGGATCCGTAGCGGTACGGGGCACCGCGGCCGCCGAAGGCAAGGCGGCCGTCGGCGGTTCGCTGGCCGTAGATGGTCATGTTCCGGCCGTCGGCGAAGGTGGGGCGGTCGGCCAGGCCGATCTCGGCCAGCACATCTGGTGACAGGGGTGCGGTTGCGACCATGAGTGAGTAGAAGGGGGCGATTGTGCGCCGTTGCCCCTCCAGGTCGCGGGTGTACCCCTCGGTAGCCCGGACCACGACCTCGGCTGTGACCGTTCCATGTTCGGTGAGCACGGCACCCGCTCCGGTGGAGAGCACCGCAGTTTCCTCGTGGATCGTCACCCCGAGGCGTTCGACCACGTGGGCCAGGCCGCACACCAGACGGGCGGGATGCACGGCGGCCACGTGGGCCATGAAGCGCGCACCCAGGATGTCGGTGGCGTTTCCGACAACTCGGGCCTCGTCTGCACCCAGCATCGAGATGTCATCGGAGGTCAGGCCAACGGTGTGACGGGCACTGACGCCCGCTTCCAGCCGTGCGAGTTGTGCCCTGTTGCGGGCCCACGAGATGGATCCCCCCTTGGCGTAGTGGCAGTCGATCCCCTCGGTGGTGGCGACCCGCCCGATGTCGTCGACAGCGTCGTAGAGGGCACGCATCTGTCGAACGGCCGCCTCGGGCGATGACGCCTTGGCGATGTCCATCGGGCTGACCCCGTACTCGCCGAGGGCCCATCCGCCGTTTCGGCCCGATGCGCCGAAGCCGGCAACGTCGCGTTCCACCACGATGATACGCAGCGACGGATCGATGAGGGCCAGGTGGTAGGCGGTCCACAGGCCGGTGAAGCCGGCACCGATGATGGCCACGTCGCAGTCCCGGTCACCGGGTAGCGCCGGTCGCGGCGCAACGGGTTCCGGCAGGGTGTCGTGCCAGAAGGAGAGTTGGCTGTACATGGAGGACAGGGTGTTCAGGTTAGCTGTTGAGCCCGATGCCGAACCGAGCGAGGGTGCGTAGCCACAGCCCCTCCCTGCCCTCCCGACGGTCAGCCCGCTTGATGGCGGCACGTGTCGCCTGGACTGCCAGCCAACGGGCAGGCTCCGGCGGGAAGGGGAATGGGCGTCGTAGCACCATCTGGAGTTGGGTGCGCTCGGTCGTCAGGCCGTCGACAAGGTCGAGGGCGACACGTGCACCGAAGCGGCTGGCGCCGACCCCGAGGCCGGTGTAGCCGGCGGCCCATGAGACGCGACCGGCGTGGGTTGTTCCCCAGGCGCAGGTGAACCGAGTCGTTGATGCGATGGGGCCACTCCAGCGGTGGGTGAACCGGAGTCCTCCAAGTTGGGGAAACGTGTGGAAGAAGCTCTGTGCAAGCCGACGCGTCGTGGGAGCGTGATGTTCGACAGAGGGGCCGACGCGCCCTCCGAAGTGGTAGATGATGTCGTAGCCGCCCCACAGGATTCGACCGTCGGCGGTACGCCGGTAGTAGTGGAACTGGTTTCCCGCATCGGAGAGCCCCTGGCGATTTCCCCAACCGATGGCCGACCACTGATCGGTTGAGAGCGGTTCGGTCATCAGCACGTGGTCGTAGACGGGTATGACGTGGCGTCGTATCCGCGACAGTGGCCTGCGGTAGGCGTTGGTGGCGACGACGGCCCGGTCGGCCATGACCCTGCCACGGTCGGTTTGCACCTCGATTCCGGCGCCTGACCGTTTGATAGAACATACGGGGGAGTTGTCGTGGAACACCACCCCGAGTGACCTTGCAGCGCTCTGCAACCCCCAGGCGAGACGGGCCGGGTCGACCATGGCTGCATCGGTGCGGTGCCAGAGGCCGGCCAGGTAGGTGGGTGAGTCGATCTCGGCGCGGATGGCTTCAGTGTCGAGCATGGCGTGGTCGACACCGAGCCTGGAGGAGGCCTCGGCCAACTGTAGGAGTTCGTCGACCTGCCAGGGCTCGACGGCTATGTCCATTCTGCCGGTCCGCTCAGCATCGCAGTCGATTGCGTGACGGTCGATGGTGTCAAGAAGGTCATCGAGGTTCTCGTCGCCGAGCCTCAGCAGGGTGTCGAGTTCATCGGGCCAGTGGGCGAGCCCGTTGGCGAGGCCGTGGGTGAGGGAGGCTTCACAGAAGCCGCCGTTGCGGCCGCTGGCGCCAAAGGCGGTCGTTTCGGCTTCGAGGACGACGATCCGGCGGCCGGGATCGGCTTCGGCGGCGACGAGTGCTGTCCAGAGGCCCGTGAATCCGGCACCGACGATGACGAGGTCAGCTGTCGTCTGGCCGCTGAGTGCGTCGACCGGCTGAGGTGTATCGGGTCGGTCCAGCCAGAACACGGCATCGAGGGTGCCGGCCAGCGACTGGGAGGCAGCGCTCTGTTCCTCGTGGCTTTTCCCTCTCATCGTTCATCCCTTGACAACGGAATCAGTTGGTATATGGTCATCTATCAACTAGATCAGTTGCTATTGTGTCACATAGTCTGCTGAATCGGTAGTCCAGGCATCGACCGGAGGGTACAGCCCAGTAGGTCGACGTGTGGGCGTCGAGTCGGGGTGATCAGGGGGAGAGTGGTCTTGGTAGGGAGCGACATGAGCGTTGCCGTTGGGCTTCAGGGCGTGACCAAGCACTTTGGCGACGTCGTCGCAGTCGACAACCTGGACCTCGACATCCACGACGGGGAGTTCTTCTCCCTGCTCGGTCCGTCAGGGTGTGGCAAGACGACGACACTCCGGATGGTTGCCGGGTTGGAACTCCCGACAGCCGGGTCCGTGCAGATCCACGGCGAGGAAATGGGCATTCGTCCCCCGAACAAACGTCCTGTCAACACGGTGTTCCAGAGCTACGCCCTGTTCCCCCACATGGATGTCGCCCGAAACGTCGGCTTTGGCCTTGAGATGCGCAAGGTCGACAAGGCCGAACGGGAGAACCTGGTCGCCTGGGCCATCAACCTCGTCGAGATGGGCGGAATGGCCCATCGCAAGCCCGGCCAACTGTCCGGCGGACAGCAGCAACGCGTCGCCCTGGCGCGTGCGCTGGTCAACAGGCCCGAGGTGCTGCTGTTGGATGAGCCGCTAGGAGCACTCGACCTGAAGCTGCGCCAGCAGATGCAGCATGAGTTGAAGGAACTGCAGCGGGAGGTCGGAATCACCTTCGTCTATGTGACCCACGACCAGGAAGAGGCGGTCACGATGAGCGACCGCATCGGCGTCATGCATGACGGAAGACTCCTTCAGGTCGACACACCCGAGACCATCTACGAGCACCCGACAACCCGTTTCGTGGCCGACTTCATAGGCCAGACCAACTTCCTCGAGGCCACCGTCACTGCAGCGGACGAGGTGGTCCTTGCCAACGGCGATCGGCTCCGCCTGTCGACCGAACATTCCGGAGGGACACCGGTTGCCGTCACGGTCCGACCCGAGCGCCTCACCGTCCACGGACGTGGCGAAGCACCCGGGGGAACACATCGTCTCGACGGGGTGGTCGATTCGGTCATCTATATGGGTAATGCCATCAACTACTCGATCTCGGTCGACTGGATGCACCTGGACGTCCGTTGCCCGGCCACGCTTGCGGGTGACAGGAAGTACGTGGGCGATGAGGTCACGGTCTCATTCGATCCGGATCACGCATCGGTGGTCATCGGCTGATGGACGTGGTGGTCGATCCGGGCCTGGAACACCAGGCTGAGCGCGCACGGTCGCGACAGGGCTTCCTCATGGGGTTGCCCGCAATCATCTACCTGTTCGTCTTCTTCGTGATTCCACTCGGGTTCGTGGTCATGTACTCGTTTGCGACTCGGACCCGCACCGGTCGCACCGAGTTGGCAGGATGGAATGTCGAGGCGTATGAACGGCTCGGTGAGGCCGTTGTCCGTGCAGTGGCGTTCAGATCGCTCTGGATCGCTGCTGTCACGACCCTTCTGAGCCTGGTGCTGGCCTACCCCCTCGCCTACTTCATCTCCACCCGCAGGCCGGCCACGAGGAACATGCTCCTTGTCGGGGTCATGATCCCGTTCTGGTCCAACTTCCTCATTCGGACCTACGCGTGGCGGGTGTTGCTGGACAGCGACGGCATATTCACCAGGATCATGTCCGGGGTGGGCCTGGGCGACGGCCGCATCCTGTTCACGAACAACGCCGTGATACTCGGCCTCGTCTACGGATACCTGCCGTTCATGGTGCTGCCGCTGTACGCGGCTATCGAGCGGATCGACTGGAGCCTCGTGGAGGGTGCCCGCGACCTCTACGCCTCGGGTTGGTCGGCCTTCCGGAGGGTGGTCTGGCCACTGTCGAAACCGGGTGTGATAGCAGGCTCGATCCTCGTGTTCGTTCCCTCGTTCGGTGCGTACGTCACGCCCGCCATCCTCGGCGGCAACAAGAAGGGCCTGATGGGCAGCTACATAGTCGACCAGTTCATGGATGCCAGAAACGGGCCGCTGGGATCGTCGCTTTCCGTGCTGGTGCTGGTTGTCATGTTGATGGGAACCCTCATCTACTTCCGCCAGGGCGGAAGGAGCCTGTGATGCAGTCACGGCTCGCCATGGGGGCGATGGGCTGATGGGAAAGGGTGTAGCACTCTCGACAGCCGAGCCGATGGGGGCAACCAGATGGCTACTGCGCGGACATTCGGCCCTCGTCTACGCCTTCTTCTACGCCCCGATCGTCGTCCTCGCCTTCTATTCGTTCAACGAGAGCCAGTTGGTCGGAAGGTGGAGCGGCTTCTCACTTCGCTGGTACGAGGCGTTCCTCCAAAACGACAACATCCAGTCTTCGCTATGGGTCTCGGTCAAGATCTGTGCCGCCTCGACCGTGATCTCGGTGGTGCTGGGCACCCTTGCCGCACTTTCGATAGAGCGTTTCCGCTGGTGGGGCCAAAAGGTTTTCGACGCAGTCCTGTACCTGCCGATCATCATTCCAGACGTCACCATGGCCGTGATGATGCTGGTCTTCTTCGGTGAGACGGCGGAGTTGTTCAACGTCATACCGGGTGTCGACCTGACCGACGGGTTGGAGAAGCTGGTGCTTTCGCACGTTGCCTTCAACATCTCGTTCGTCTCTGTGGTCGTGAGGGCGCGCCTCGCCAACCTTGATGAGGCCATGGAGGAGGCAGCCGCCGACCTGTATGCCAGCCGTTGGCAGGCGTTCCGGCGCGTTACGCTCCCGCAGATCATGCCTGGTGTGCTGGGTGGCGCACTCCTTGCGGTCACGCTCTCACTTGACGACGTCGTTGTCTCAAGCTTCGTTTCCGCAGTGGGGGCGACACCCGTATCGGTCTACGTGTTCGGGATGCTGCGCAAGGGGGTAAGCCCCCTCATCAACGCAGTGTCCGTAGTGATCCTTGCGGCGTCAATGACCCTGGTCATGGCGTCCCTGGTCCTCGAGCGGGCTACCAGCTCGCGAAAGAGGTGAAGTGGCCTGGTAACCGCCTGGCCACCGGAACAAGTGGGGAGGAAACCCAATGAAGAAGTGGATGAGCCTGGTAGCCGTGATTACGGCGTTTTCCATCGTGGCCGTCGCCTGCGGCGACGACGACGATGTGGTCCAGGCGGACTGTGAGGTTGGCCAGACCGATGGCGACCTGGCCTTTTATAACTGGTCTGACTATATGGACCCGGAACTGATCGCCGCCTTCCAGGAGGAGGCCGGGGTGACGGTTACCGAGGACTTCTACCCGTCCAACGAAGAGATGTTCGGCCGGGTCGAAGCGGGTGGTTCGGGCTACGACATGATCATCCCCTCGGACTACATGGTCTCGATCCTCATTTCGGAGAAGATGATCCAGCCTGTCTCTGAAGCGGCTGTGCCGAACAAGTCCAATGTTGCAGAGCGGTTCGCCAACCCGCCCTATGACCCGGGCGCCGCCTACACGGCTGCCTACCAGTGGGGTACAACGGGTATCGGTGTCGACACGGGCGTGACGGGTGAGGACGTACCGCACACGTGGGGTCTCCTGTTCGACGAGGCAGTTGCCGACCAGTACGGCCTGTCTGGCAAGATCTCGATTCTGGACGACCCGCGCGAGACAATGGGTGCTGCTCTCAAGTACCTGGGCTATTCGCTCAACTCGACCAGCAAGTCGGAGTTGGCTGAGGCCGAGGCGGTCGTCGCTGATGCCGTCGACCGTGTGGCTGCATTTGACTCGGACCAGTACAGCGAGTTGATCGTGCTCGGCGAGACGGTCGTGGGCCATGGCTACAGCGGAAACTTCCTCTGGGACTTCGAGGAGGGCGAGAGCACCTACGACTACTTCGTGCCCGACGAGGGCGGAACCATCTGGGTGGACAACATGGCGGTTCTGACCGACGCCCCGCATCCGTGTACGGCGTTCGCATTCATGAACTTCCTGCTCGACGCTGAGAACGGCGCGCAGTTGACCAACTTCAACTGGTACGCCAGCCCCAACGCGGCTGCCGAGGCGTTCATCGACCAGGAGGTCCTCGACAACCCGATCATCTACCCGACCGACATGTCGAAGCTGGAGTTCATCAAGGACACCGGCGACTTCGAGATTGAGTACACGGACGCGTTATCGAGGGCGCGTTCCTGATCCTCCCCGATCCGGCGGCCCCGGGTGTCGGTCGAGAGGCCGACCCCGGGGCCACTGCTGGCTCCCAAACCATCATCCCCAAGAAAGGAAACGAGGTCGCAGCAGTGACCGGAACCGTCAGCGAACACGTGCGCCTCGCCCAGTTGGCCGAGCGCCACCTATGGGGGCACTTCAGCGTCCTCAAGAACACGATCGACGGAACGCGTGTGATCGAGCGTGGCGACGGCTGTTACGTGTGGGACGCAGAGGGCAACCGCTACCTGGACGGCCTGGCGGGCCTGTTCGTCAGCCAGCTTGGCCACGGTCGACCCGAGTTGGCCCGTGCCGCCGGCGACCAGGCGGCGACCCTGGCGTACTTCCCGATCTGGACATACGGCCACCCGTCGGCGATCGAGCTATCGGCGAAGTTGGCCGAGTTGGCGCCCGGAGACATCAACCGGGTGTTCTTCACGACCGGTGGGTCCGAGGCGGTCGAATCGGCCTGGAAGTTGGCACGTCAGTACTTCAAGCTGAAGGGCCAGCCTGAACGGATCAAGGTCATCAGCCGAAACCTCGCCTATCACGGAACGACCATGGGTGCGCTGTCGATCACGGGCCTGGACTCGATCAAGGAGGTGTTCGAGCCGCTCGTACCGGGTGCAGTGAAGGTCCCTGAGACGAACCACTACCGGTGCCCGACCTGCCAGGACGAACCGCACTGCACCCTGCATGCAGCAGACGCCATCGAAGAGGCGATCCTGAGGGAGGGCCCGGAGACCGTTGCGGCCGTATTTATGGAACCCGTCCAGAATGCCGGCGGCTGCTTCACGCCACCTCCCGGCTACTGGGAACGGGTCCGCGAGATATGCGACAGGTATGGGGTGCTGCTGGTGTCAGACGAGGTGATCTGTGCCTTCGGCAGGATCGGCCACATGTTCGGATGTCAGCGCTACGGCTACCAGCCCGACATGATCACCACGGCCAAGGGGCTCACCTCCGGCTATTCGCCGCTCGGCGCCATGCTCGTGAGCGACAAGGTTGTCGAACCCTTCGTGGGAACGGGCGATTCCTTCCTGCACGGAATCACGTTCGCCGGCCACCCCGTCAGTTGTGCGGTGGCGCTGGCGAACCTCAAGATCTTCGAGGAAGAGGACGTCATAGGGCATGTGCAGCGCAACGAGGCAGTCTTCCGCTCCGCTCTCGATGATCTGTCGGACCTGCCGATCGTCGGTGACATCCGCGGGGCCGGCTACTTCTACGGCATCGAGTTGGTAAAGAACCGTGAAGGCCGGGAGTCGTTCAGCGACGAGGAGCGCGAGCACCTCCTGCGGGGCTTTCTCTCCAACCGCCTGCTGGAGTTGGGCCTGATCTGTCGTGCCGACGACCGTGGTGAGCCGGTCATTCAACTTTCACCGCCGCTCATAGCTGGGCCCGAGCAGTTCGACGAGATCAACGACAAGCTCCGCCAGGCCCTCACCGGGGCGATGGCCGAGATGGGACGCTGACCGGCCATGGCCTCCGACGACAGCGAGGTGTTTCTGCTGGATGACGTCGACAAGGCGATCATCCGCGAACTCCAGATTGACGGTCGGATCCCGTTCGCGCAGCTCTCCCCGAAGGTGGGGCTCTCCCAGGCGGCCGTGAGGCAGCGGGTGAAGCGCCTGACGGAGCGGGGCGTGATGCAGGTTGTCGCGGTCACCGATCCGCTCAGCCTCGGGTTGTCGACCCAGGCGATGGTCGGGATAGCGGTCACGGGCGACGTGCGTACAGTGGCAGCCGCCGTTGCGGCTCTGGAGGAGTCCGAGTACGTGCTCATCACGGCGGGTCGTTTCGACGTGCTGGCCGAGGTGATCTGTACCGACAACGAGGCGCTGCTGGAACTGGTGAACGACCGGATCCGCTCGATCGACGGTGTCACCTCCACTGAGGTGTTCTCGATCCTGAAGATGGAGAAGCTGGTCTTTTCCTGGGGTACGGGCTGACCGACCCCCGGGGGGCTACCGCAGGGCGTCGGCCATCGCGTCGATGATGCGGCCGATCTCATCGTCGGTGATGACGAGGGGCGGACAGATGGCCAGGCAGGTGCCCATTGGCCTCACGATGACCCCGGCCTCGAGCATCTTGTCGCGGGCCGATACGGCATCGCGGCCCAACTCAGCTGCGTAGATCGCTCCCATGCCACGCCATGACTCCAGCAGGCCATCGCCCTCAAGGGCCGTGAGGCCGGCCCGCAGACGCTCACCGATGCTGTCGACACGGTCCACCAGTCCCTCGGCCTCCATCAGCTCGATGTTGGCTATACCGGCGGCACAGGATGCCTGGTGGCCCGAGTAGGTGTAACCGGTGCGGAGCAGGAAGCCGGGCTCCTCGAGTTCGCTGCACACGCTCAGCGACACGGTCACACCTGAGAGCGGCTGGTAGCCGGAGGTAACACCCTTTGCGAAGGTCATCAGGTCAGGGGTGACGCCGAAGGTCTGGGCGCCGAACCAGCTGCCGGTCCGTCCGAACCCGCAGATCACCTCGTCGAAGATCAGAAGGGCCCCGTTGTCATCGCACAGATGGCGCAGGCCTTCGAGGTAGCCGTCAACGGGTGGGTGCACCCCACCGGCCCCCTGCACCGGTTCGGTCAGGACGGCGGCGATGCGCTCACCATGCTCGGCGAACACCGTGGCCGCCGCCTCCAGGTCATCGTGGGGAACCTCGATGAAGTGGGGCACGAGGTCGCCCCAACCCTCACGGTTCAAGGCGATGCCCTGGGCCGACGTGCCGCCGAAGTTGGTGCCGTGGTAGCCGTTTGTCCGCCTGATCATGACCTGGCGACCCTCCTGGCCGCGACGCTGCTGGACCAGCCTGGCCAACTTGAGGGCGGTGTCGACCGCTTCAGAGCCTGAGCAGCCGAGGAACACACGCCCATCGGGATGAGGCGAACGCTCCACGATCATCTCCGCCACCTCCGCAGCGGGTCCGTTGGTGAAGGGGGCGAAGGTGTTGTACGCCTCGATCCGGTGCATCTGTTCTGTGACAGCGTCGATGATCTCGGTTCGTCCGTGGCCCACCTGACAGAGCCACAGGTTCGCTATTCCGTCGACGTAGCCCTTTCCGTCTACGTCGAAGACAAGGGATCCCTCGCCGCGTACGATCTCGAGGTAGTCGGCTTCTGGCTTGACGGGTGGGGAGAACGGGTGAAGTAATGCGTTGGTCATCGAAACAGCCTCCTGATCGTGCCGAATGGTATTCCGGGGCGTATCGGTTTGTGGTCCCCGGGCTGGGTGAGGACTGCTCCAACCACCAGGAGCACAGCCATGGCGGCGGAGGTTGTGATCCAGACGGTCGTGTCACTCGTGGCACTGTAGATGGCGGCAAATACCAGGGAGGCCACCGCACCCGTTGCCACCTCGACCGCTGTCATCAGACCCTGGGCTGCAGCCTGGCGTTCCGCGGGCACGGCGGCAGATGCCAGCATCGGTGTCGATGGAAAGCCGAAGCCCTCGGCTACAGCGGTTGCCGAGGTCAGGATTATCAGGGCCCAGGCACCCGGGACGATGCCGTAGAACGCGACCATGATCGTCATGATGCCGAGTGTTCCCATAGCCCAGCGGCGTGCGCCGAAGCGCTGGGCCAGGACGCCTCCGATGGGTGAGAAGATCGGAAGTGGCACCGCGGCGATGGTCAGCGCAAACCCGATGAGTGCCTGCGAGGCGCCCCTGGAATCCAGCTCGAGTACCCAGACCGACTCGAACGTTCCGATGAGGACGAAGTAGGCCGAGGCGACGCAGAGGGCGCCGATCAGGCGCCTTATCCGCAACAGTCCTGTCATTCCGAGGCGTTCGGTGTCCTGTGCGGCGGTGTCGGGTTGAGCCCGAAAGGCTGCGGGGAGAAGCAGCAGGAGGAACACGGCCGACACCCAGAACCATGCACGGAAACCACCGATGGCGGTCACGGCCACGGCTGCGAGGGGGGCTGCGACGAATCCGCCTACATCGAAGGCTCCGAGCCGGCCGAGGTTGCGTCCCAGATTGTCCGGGTCGGCCACGATCACGGTCCGTCGTGCAGCCGGGCTTCCGGCGCCAAGGGCGAAACCGAAGGCTGCACGGCCCAACACGTAGTGCCATAACTGGTCGCCTACGGCCAGCACGACCAGAGATCCGGCGCCGATTGTCAGCGCCAACTTCAGGAGTTGAGGTGACTTGCCCCTGTCGGCCATCGGTGCCAGCACGAGGCTGGCAACAAAGGCTGTGGCGAATCCCGTGGCGATGGCTATTCCGATGCCGAAATCCGAAAAGCCCAACTCGTGCTTCAACTCGGCCAGTAGGGCGACCACCCCTCCAAGGCCTGCAGACATCCCGAAGACGATCAGGTAGTAGGGGGCCAGGCTCGGCCCCTTCTGCGTGCCGCTTGGTTGCATCGGCGCAGTCTGGCATAGGGGCCTTTTCGCGGTAGTGCCCAATAGCCCCGTTCTGTGTCAGGATTCAGGCACCGATGCTGGAGTTCACTGAGGAGCAGGACGCGTTTCGCGGGGTAGTCCGCGAGTTCGCTGAGGCCGAGATTGCTCCCCATGCAGAGGTATGGGACCGGGACCACATCTTCCCTACCGAAACCGTCCTGGCAATGGGTGACCTGGGCCTCTTCGGCCTCATGTTCGACGCGGAATGGGGCGGCGCCGACGCCGGCCTCACAACGCAGTGCATCGCCATTGAGGAGGTAGGTCGGGTCGACCAGTCGATGGGGATAACCCTCGAGGCTGGTGTGTCGCTGGGTGCCAGGCCTGTGTCCGAGTACGGCACCGATGACCAAAAGGAGCAGTGGCTTCCGGATCTGGTGACTGGGCGCCGTCTGGCCGCCTTTGGCCTGACCGAACCGGGTGGCGGCTCTGATGCCGGTGCTACGGCGACGAAGGCCGTGAGGGACGGCGCCGAGTGGGTGATCGACGGTGCCAAGACGTTCATCACCAACTCAGGCACCGACATCACGAGCCTTGTCTCCGTCACCGCCCGCACCGACGACGGCGTCTCAGCTGTCATCGTTCCCGCCGGCACACCTGGGCTGACGGTCGAGCCTGCCTACCGAAAGATGGGTTGGCACGCCTCGGACACCCACGGTCTGGTCCTTGAGGACTGCCGGGTACCGGCAGAGAACCTCCTCGGCGAGCCGGGCCGGGGTTTCGCCCAGTTCCTGTCGACACTGGACGATGGTCGGGTGGCCATCGCTGCCCTTGCTGTCGGACTCATCGCCGGCTGCCTCGACGAGTGCGTCCGCTATGCGAACGAACGCACAGCCTTTGGCAGGCCCATCGGCTCCTATCAGGCGATCGCCTTCAAGTGCGCCGATATGGCGACCTCACTGGAGACATCCCGTCTCGCCACCTACCATGCCGCTGCCCTGCGTGACGCCGGTAGGCCGTTCAAGCGTGAGGCGGCCATCGCCAAGTTGCATGCCACCGAGGCAGCCGTCACAGCAACCCGTGAGGCGACGCAGGTTTTCGGTGGGTACGGGTTCATCGACGAGACCCCCGTCGCCCGCTTCTACCGGGATGCCAAGATTCTCGAGATCGGCGAGGGCACCAGCGAGATGCAGCGCCTCGTCATCAGCCGGGATCTTGGGCTGGGTGAGCCCAGGTAACCTCGGCTTCCGTGCACTGGCTTCCCGAGCCGTACATAATCATTGAGATACGGGTAACTGTGTACCGGCCCGTCCAGAACCAGGAGTAGGCGATGCCCGCAGCCAAGAGCATGAAGGCCTTCAACTTCCAGGCATGGATCGACGAACACCGCGACCTGCTCAAGCCACCCGTCAACAACAAGCTCATCTGGGCAGATGGCAACCTCATGGCATTCGTCGTCGGTGGCCCAAATGTACGCACCGACTACCACGACGACCCAGTCGACGAGTTCTTCTACCAGTTGGAGGGCGACATGTTCCTCCGGACCATGGAGGAACCCGGAAAGCCACCGGTCGACATCCCCATCCGTGAGGGCGAGGTGTTCTTCCTTCCGGCTCACACCAGGCACTCTCCACAGCGCCCCGAGGCCGGCAGCCTGGGTCTGGTGATCGAACCGGCTCGCCCGCCGGGAGAAATGGACGGCTTTGACTGGTACTGCCCGAACTGCTACCAACTCGTATACCGCGCGGAGGTCCTGTTGGAGTCGATCGTCGCCGACCTGCCGCCCCTTTTCGCCGCCTTCTACGGAGACGAGGAGAAGCGCACCTGCGGATCCTGTGGCCACCTGCACCCGTCGCGGGACGGCTAGTGGAGACAGACGCCTGTTCGCAGTCTGGTCCTGAGGTCGGTGATGCCTGAGGAGTTCGACACCACACCCGGATGTGCTGGTCGCCTCGATGCCGAGGACGACCTGGCGCACCTTCGCGACGAGTTCATCGTTCCCGTCACCCCGTGGGGTGAAGAGGAGATCTACCTGGTTGGCAACTCGCTGGGGCTCCAGCCCAGGGCCGTACAGGCCTACGTCGATGCCGAGCTGGACAAGTGGGGTCGGCTGGGTGTCAAGGGCCACACCGAGGTTGACAGGGAGCCGGCCTTCCCCTGGGGGTCCTATGAGGAGTCTCTCACCGATCAGATGGCGGCCCTGGCAGGGGCGCTGCCCTCTGAGGTGGTTGTCATGAACGGCCTGACCGTGAACCTCCACCTTCTCATGGCCACCTTCTATCGTCCGACACAGGCACGCTTCAAGGTGCTCATCGAGGATCACGCTTTTCCTTCGGACCACTTCGCTGCCGCTTCCCAGATTCGCAGCCACGGCAGGACGGCCGAAGAGGCCCTGGTGACCGTTGCGCCCCGCCCCGGCGAGGACCTGCTCAACGCCGACGACCTCCTGGAAGCCATTTTCGAACAGGGAGACGATCTGGCCCTCGTCCTGCTTCCCGGCGTGCACTACTACACGGGTCAGGTGCTGCCGCTCGTCGACCTTGTCGAGGCCGCACACGAGGTTGGTGCCATGGTCGGGTTCGACCTCGCCCACGCCGTCGGCAACATACCCCTGAGCCTCCACGACAGCGGAGCCGACTTTGCTGCATGGTGTACCTACAAGTACCTCAACTCCGGTCCGGGTGCCACGGCCGGCTGCTTCGTCCACGAGCGTCACCTAGGGAGGTCGGACATCAACAGGTTCGAGGGCTGGTGGGGGACCGACAAGGCCACCCGCTTCCAGATGGAGACCGTGTTCAACCCGATTCCGACGGTTGAGGCATGGCAACTCACCAACCCTGCCGTCTTGTCGATGGCGCCCATCAGGGCCTCTCTCGAGGTGTTTGCCAGAGCCGGTGGAATGGGTCCGCTGCGGCAGAAGAGCGAGAGGCAGATCGCCTACCTGGACCACCTGCTCAACGAGGTCCTGGCAGGCCGTGTCGAGTCGATCACCCCGCGAACCCTCGGGGAGCGGGGTTGTCAGTTCTCCCTGCGGGTCATTGCTGACGGCCACACCGGTCGTGGCGTGTTCGACGCCCTTGAGTCGGCTGGTGTTTCCTGCGACTGGCGGCACCCCGACGTCATCCGGATTGCGCCGGTTCCTCTCTACAACTCGTTCACCGACATCCACCGGTTCGTCCATGTCCTCGACGGGATCCTGTCATGACCGATCACGTGACCATCGTGGGAGCCGGTCCGGCCGGGTCGATGAGGAGCGCTACAACTCGCTGAGCATCTGGGCCACGTTCCTCGCCCATCTCAGCACTGCCGGGTTCACAGTCCCTGCTGATGTCCTTGAACGGGACGTCACAGCGTCAACGGCTCCCTCTCCGGGCGTGCAGGCCGTGCTTTCCGAGATCTACCGGACCCGCCCTGATCTCACGGAGATGTGCGAGTCCCTCACCGACCTGGACGAGGGTCTTCAGGAGTGGTGCTATCGCCACGTCAAGATGGTGCAGCGCACCATCGGAGCCAACATCGGTTCGGGCGGATCCCTGGGTGTCGAGTACCTGCAGTCCACCCTGTTCAACCCTGCCTTCCCGGACCTCTGGGAGATCCGGACCGGGTTCTAGACTGCCGCAGGCGTTCGAGCATCACCCGGGGGAGTCACCATGGACCACGACCACCACAGGCACGACCATGACAAGGGCTTCATGGCCAACGTCCACTGGTTGCTGAAGATCCACAAGTTCTGGCAGGCCGACACCAACCGGGCCATCGTCGACATGGTCGACCCGCAGCCAGGGGAGAACCTCCTCGACATTGGCGCTGGCATGGGACCGGCGACGGTTCTGGCTGCGGCCCGGGGTGCCTCGGTGGTGGCGGTGGACCCGTCGGGCCTGATGAGGTCGATCTGTGGGATGAGACGCCTGTTCCAGCGTGCCCGCTCCCGGATAACCGTCGAGTCCGGGACGGCTGAGAGCCTTCCCGTTGCTGGTGGCTCAATCGACGCCCTGTGGACGGTCAACTCGGTGCACCACTGGGTGGACCTTGACCTTGCCTTCGCCGAGTTGGCAAGGGTGTTGGCCCCGGGCGGAAGGCTCGTGCTGATGGACGAGGACTTCACCCACCCCGACCACCCGAGGCACGAGACCCACCACGACCACGAGGACGAGATGACCGCTGTCCACGTTGAGGCCATCGCTGAGGCCCTCTGCGGGCTGGGCCTCGAGGCGACCGGTCAGAAGACCCTTGCGGCAGGTGTTCCCGTCAAGCTGGTCCGGGCGACAAAGTCGGCCTGACCCTGTAGCCCTGGTTCGGGTCAGGCGGTGACCGGGTCTATCGGGGTGATGTTGCCGAGGGCGGCCTCGATGTCGACAGCACCGTCGAGGCAGAGGTCCTCCCTGTAGCGGTCGGCGATCACCTGCACCCCCTGGGGGACACCGTCTGACACCCCGACCGGGACGGCACACGAGGGAATGCCGAGCAGGTTCACCGGGGTGATGCAGCGCATGATATCGAGCATCATGTCCATGCCGCCTTCGCCCACATCGGCATCGTGGGCGAATGGCAGCTGTGTCCACACCGGTGCGATCACAACGGGGTTCTCGGCAAAGAACCCCGCCCAGGCAGCCCCGAGGCGGTGGTACTCGGTGTGGATCAGGATGGCTGGAACATCGTCTGGTGAGAAGCGTTCGATCAACTCGTTCAACAGGCCGAGGGCATCGTCGCTCATGATCTCGGCTGCCGCTCCCACGGTTGCCGGCATGTCGCAACTCAGCATCCGGGCCCAGACCTCCTGACACTGCTCCATCTCCGGAGGGGTCGCCTCGACGATCTCCCAGCCGGCGGCTTCCAGCGCTCCGGCAGCCCTTGCGACGCCATCAGCCACTGCCGGGTGGACGGGTCCGCCGGGAACCTCGGTGAGGATCGCGGCCCGTCTGACCACAGGTGGGCCGTCGAAGGGCACCGTCACCGACTTCGGGTCCCGAGGGTGGCGACCCGCCATGACCTCGACTCCCAACTTCAGATCGGCCACGTGACGGGCCATCGGCCCCTCCACGCCCATCAACTGGAACGCCAGCGTCGGGGTGTCGGCCGGCGGCATGGTGCCGGCACTCGGGAACCGTCCTAAGGAGGTCTTCAGCGACGTGATTCCACAGCAGTAGGCGGGGTTGCGCAGCGAGCCGCCCAGGTCGTTGCCGAGCCCGAACGGTGACATGCCGGTCGCGATCGATGAGGCCTCTCCGCCGCTGGAGCCACCGGCCGTGAGGTCAGGGTTCCAGGGGTTGCGGGTCAGACCGTGGAGGGGGTTGTTGGTGCTGATCCGCAGGCCCAACTCGGGCAGGTTGGTGCGGGCCAGGGGGATGGCACCGGCCGCCTTCATGCGTTCCACGACGGGCGCATCCATGGGCGGCATGGCCTCGGCCATCGCCGGTACGCCCTGCGTCGTGGGCGAGCACGTGCAGTCCAGGTTCTCCTTGATGGTGATGGGCACACCGTGGTAGGGCCCCAGCGGTTTGTCGGCTGCCACCGCGGCATCGGCCGCATCAGCACCGGCCCTGGCGCCGTCGGCCAGAACACGCACGACGGCGTTGAGATCACCGTTCACCTCGTCGATTCGGGCCAGGTGGGCATCGACCACCTCTCGGCTGGAGGTCTCGCCTCCGGCGATCATCGCCGCCAACTCGTGTGCCGCCCGTGTCCACAGTTCACCGCTCATGGTGGCAACCTAGATTGAAGTTGGATCGGGTTACAAAGGGGGTGACATGGGCCGCGTGACGGCAAACGGCATTGAGATTGAGTACGAGGTGTTCGGTGACGAGGCCGACCCTGCGCTGCTCCTGATCATGGGCCTGGGTGCCCAGATGACCACCTGGCCGGTCGAGTTCTGCCAGCAGTTGGCGGGGCGAGGCCACCAGGTGATCCGTTTCGACAACCGCGATATCGGCCTGTCCAGCCACCTGGACCACCTCGACCAGGCGGACCCAACGGAGGTCATGACCGCGGCAATGACCGGTGGGGCCTTTGACGCCCCCTACACGCTCACGGACATGGCGGCCGACTCGGTCGGCCTGCTCGATGCCCTGGGCCACGGGGCGGCCCACATCGTCGGAGCCTCGATGGGAGGCATGATCGCTCAGCGACTGGTGATCAACCACCCTGAACGGGCTCTCTCCTTGACGTCCATCTTCTCGACACCCCGTTTCATTCCGGCAGATCCCGATGTGGCCGCCATCTTCATCTCGCCGGATCCCGGCACCCTCGAGGGTCGGATCCAGGCAGGCGTCGAGGGCGCCCGCGCCATATCAGGTGGTGGTTTCCCGTTCGACGAGGACCTCGTTCGCCAGTACGTGGCTAGCAACATCGAGCGGTCATGGCATCCCGATGGCCAGCAGCGGCAGATGGCGGCGATCGTGGCAGACGGTGACCGGACCGAGGAACTGCGTTCGGTGGACCTGCCGACCCTCGTACTGCACGGCACCCATGACCCCCTCGTGGTGCCCCAAGGGGGCCAGGAGACAGCCGATGCCATTCAGGGAGCCGAACTGGTGTGGATCGACGGAATGGGTCACGAGCTTCCACCGGGTTCCTGGTCGACGATTCTGGATGGAATCAGCGGGCTGGTCGCGGGGGTTGAGCAGGCCTGAACCAGCCCGGATCTACGCCTGGATGATGATGAGGCGCTTACTCGGACTATGAGTCCGCCGCCGGAACCGGTCAGATCAACATGTGGTTTGAGCGACCTGAAGGCGGTTGGACGGCCTTACCCTGACTTCTGCCGCGCCGGGTCAGAGTTGAGCCACCTCGGTGAGGAACCAGTCGACCAGATCGGCTGCACGACTACGTGCGGCGTCGGCCCTCTCCACCGTTTCAGCCAGCATCGCCTGTGGACTGACTCCGTTTGCAGCCAACTCCCCGGTGCCGTAGTCGAGCCAGTTGCTGATCAGCCGTGGGGTGACCTCTGGGTGAAACTGGGTACCGAGGCTCCGCCCGATACGAAAGGCCTGGGGACCAGAGTCGTTTCGGGCCAACTCAACAGCACCGTCTGGAACGGTGAATACGTCGAAGTGCCACTGGAACCACGGGCCGGCCGGGAGGGGAGAGCAGTCGATGGGTTCAATCCGGCACCAGCCGAACTCCGGTCGATCTATCCGGGTGATCGAACCGCCGAGTGCCTGAGAGATGACCTGCCCCCCGAAGCACATGCCCAGCACCGGGGTACCGGCGTCGTGGGCGGCCCGCACCATGTCGACCTCACGATGGATCCATGACCCGATCGGATCCGGGTCGGCCAGGGACCACGGTGACCCCGTGACCACCAGGGCGTCGTACCCGGTGGCATCCGGAAACGGCTTGTGCGAAACGGGGTCGTCGGGATCCTCGAGGACAAGGAACACCTCGAGTTCGAATCCACGCTCCTCGAGGTGGTAACCGACGCTCTCGGCCGGTCCGTGTTCATCGTGTTCGATAACGAGGGCGCGCACCCCCGGACTGTACCGCTGCCTCACGGCCGAGAGCCGTGTCAGGAGGGCCCGCTGGCTACCGTTCACACATGGCGACCAGCCCCGAAGACCTGAGCGTGTACCCGCCACTACTCGATGCACCCTTTGGGCCGCGCGAGGGCAACCTGGTGAGGCCACTGGTAGACGGCTCTGTCGCCTTCGACCTGATTGCAGGGGCAGTTGAGGCCGCCGTGTCATCGGTATGGGTCTGTGTCGCCTTCGTCGAGACGACCGCCACGTTCCCCGGAGGGCGTGGCACCTTCCTCGACCTCATGGATCGGGCCACGGGTCGTGGGGTAGACGTGCGGGTCCTCTTCTGGCACCCCGAGGGCGAGGCGGCCCAGGCCGACGACACCCTTCCCGGTGACGAGAAGTCGTCTGCCCTTCTGGACGAACGCGACACGATCTGGCAGGCCCGCTGGGATGCCGTCGGCATGCGCTGCCAGCACCAGAAGGCCTGGCTGATGGATGCTGGTACCCCTGACGAGGTCGCGTTCGTCGGCGGAATCAACATCGGTACCGGGTCGATGGCTGGTCGGGACCACGATGAACCGGTTCGGCACGGCAGGTACGCCAACATCCACGACGTTCACTGCATGGTCAGGGGTCCCGCAGTCACCGATGTGCACGACAACTTCGTGATGCGCTGGAATGGCGCCTCGGAACGTGACCGGGAGAACGGCGCCTGGCCGGCGGCTGGTACAGACGACCTCGGTCCACCTGCGGGCCGGACCGCGTCGGCCGGTGACACGACCGCCCAGATAGTGCGCAGCGTCCTACCCGGCCTCTACCCCGAGTTGCCCGACGGGGAAAATAGCGTGCGTGCGCAGTACCTGGCGGCTATCGCCGCGGCGCGGGAGTACATCTACATAGAGGACCAGATCCTGCTCAGCCATGTGGTCCTGGTGGCGCTCGGAGAGGCGCTGGAGAGGGGGGTTGTGGTCGTGGCGCTGGTGCCCGGTGACCCCATGCCCGAACTTGCAGGGTACCGGGCGTTTCCGGGCATAGCCGCCGGCTACGACGCACTTGCCGCGCTCGCCGGCCATGCCGGATTCTGCCTGGCGGCACCGGCGGCCCGCAGGTCGTGGGGCTACGAGGAGATCTATGTCCACTCCAAGACAATGGTCGTGGACGACCGCTGGGCGACAATCGGCTCGGCAAACCTCATCTTCACCTCCTTCCAGGGCGATACCGAGATGAACGTGTCGTTCTGGGACGCCGAGGTGGTTCGTACCTTCAGGGTGCGCCAGATCGACGAACAGGGTGGGTTCCAGTCAGCGGCGATGAGTGGGCGTGAGGCCGTTGGGCGCCTCGCCGAGGTTGCCGGGGACAATGCAGGCCGACGTGCCAGGGGTGGGGACCTCGCCGGGTTCGCCTGTCGGATCGACCCAACCAGATGGGCAACCTGATCGCCCTCTCTCCAGTGGGAACCTGGGTATGCCCTGCGCCTGTCACATGGGATGCGTACCCTCCGGGCCATGGAACTAGTGACCCTCGCAGCCGTTCTCGTCGCCGCAGCGGCCGTGGTATGGGCGGTGCGCCGCGACAACTCCCCACAGACCGCTGAGCCGACCCTCGACGGGGCAGCACTCGCCCAACTGATAGGCGCCGAGGTCAAGGCACAGATGGGCGATGCGGCCGCCTCCGCCCTGCAGGCCAACAACGAGCAGTTCCTCACCCTCGCCACAGAGCGCATGAACGCCGTCCAGGCCCAGACAAAGGGCCTGCTTGATCCGTTTTCAAAGCAGATGGAGCAACTGGGCAGGACGGTCGGCGACCTCCGCTCTGCCCACGAACAGGACAAGGGGGCAGTCCAGAAGATGACCGGCGAGATGGGCCGTCAGATCACCGAGCTGACCTCGTCGACCATCACCCTTTCAGAGGCGCTCAGGTCGCCCACGGCGCGTGGGGCCTGGGGTGAGAACCAACTCCGCAACGTCATTGAGCTCTCGGGAATGGCGCGTTACTGCGACTACGACGAACAGTTCACCGGCGAGAACCGCGAGGGCTCACGCGGTCGCCCCGACGTGCGAGTCCGCCTGCCAAACGGAGCACACATAGCGGTCGATTCCAAGGTCCCCCTCGACGCATACCTTGATGCCCAGGCCGCGACCGACGCCGCAGAGGTCGAGGCGCACATGACCCGCCATGCTGCAGCGCTGCGCAGCCACGTGAAGCAGCTGTCCGGCAAGAAGTACTGGGAGCAGGATGACGGCCCCTCACCCGAGTTCGTGGTGCTCTTCGTACCCGGCGAGTCCTTCCTGGCCGACGCCCTGCGTTCCGATCACGCCCTCCTGAACGAGGCAATGGAGAAGCGTGTGCTCCTTGCATCGCCGGTGAACCTGCTCGCCCTGTTGTGGGCCGTGTCACGCGGCTGGCAGGAGGCCAGGGTCAGCGAACACGCCAGAGAGATCGCCGATCTGGGCCAGGAGCTCTACGACCGTGTCGGCGTCGTCCTGGGCCACGTCGACAAGACCGGCCGCGGCCTGGCCACGGCCGTCGGCGCGTTCAACGACCTGGTGGGTTCGGTCGACGGCAGGCTGCTCGTGACCATGCGCAAGTTCCCCGACTTGGGGGCCGGCTCGACAGAACTGCCTGTCGCCAGCGAGGTTGAGGCCCTGCCCCGTCACGTCCAGGCCAGCGAGCTCTCCGAGGCGCATGACGACGCGGACAGCAAGGAGTAGCCCTGTCCGCTGTCAGCGGTAGATCATGTTGAGCGTGTTCAGGGCCGTCTCGATCGTGGCGTCGTCGGACCATGTCTCGATCTCAGCGGCGGCCTTGGCGGCATTGAAGCCGACCAGAATCGGTTGGTCGGTCCACGGCACGGCGTTGTACCACTCCACGAAATGGCCCTTCGTCGAAGGTACGTATGAGATGAGGTCGGCCTGCTCATCCCAGAAGATCTCCGGGAAGCGGAGTACCACCTTGTTCATCAGGCCCATCCCGAGCATCTGCACAGCTGAGAGGGTGGAATGGGGCAGATCGGGGGTGAAGCGAATCCTCTCCCCCTTGAGGACCCCGAGGGGCACGGTCACGATGGCTGCGTCTGCGTCGAACCTGCCCTGTTCGGAGTCGACGACCACCCCGGGGCCACCGTGGTCCACGCTCGACACTGCTGTTTCGAGGCGGATGTCGAGACCCGCCGCCAGGCTCTCGATTATCGGGCGGTAGCCCGTGGTTGGCACTGCATCACCACCGCGGAAGGCTTTCCCGAAGAAGGCTGTCGCCATTGCCAACTTGTCCACGTCGGCCGGCCACCAGTGCTCGATCTCAGAGGTGATGAGGAAGTCGAACCACCTCTGTTCCTCTGCGTTCAGTCGTTCCCTGATGGGTGCCAACTCGGGCCCCATCGCGTGCGTCGACGAACTCGACAGGGCGGCATCAACCATGGCCTCGTACAGATGATCGAGTCGGCTCCAGTCCATTAGGGAGCCATCGGTGTCGTAGAGGACGGAGTTGTCGTAGTCCGTGTGAACAAGGGTGATGTCGAGGGAGTCGGCTAGTTCGGCGAGAGGGTTGCCCCTGACACCGTGGATCCACGAACCCCCCAGATCAACAGGTGCGTCACCCATGTCGTCGGTCCAGACCCGTCCGCCGATCCGGCCCCTTGCCTCGACCACGACCGCATCGGAGCCGGCGTCAACCAGTGCCTGCGCGGCCCCGAGGCCCGCTGCGCCGGCACCTACCACCACGACTGAACGGTAACCGTGGCCTTCGAGCACCTGTGATGCTGCTCGCCGCCCGGAGCTGAGGGCTCCGTGGACTGTGCCCGGGTAGTCGGAGTCGGTTGCCTCTCCAGCGAGGAACAGGCGATCACCGATCGGTCTTGCGAGCGCCGCCCGCGATGTTGCCGAAGTACCAGCCGGCAGGTACGAGTAGGAGCCGAGCGACCAGGGGTCGGCGCCCCAACGGGTCACCCGCCAGTGGGTGGGGTCGGGGATCGTGCGCGGGCCGGTGGCCTCGACGGGTGGTGCGGTCGAATCCGAGCCGGTACGGGGAGGCGTCGTTGCGCAGCCTGTTGCAAGGGCCAATCCTCCTAGGCCCGCCGCGGCCAGGAACGACCGACGTGACAAGGCTGCGTTATGCGGCTGGGGCGACATTCGCTCAGGCTCCGACCCTGCGTCCAGGCGGGATTGAGGCAGCCTCGGCAAGGGCTCTGGCCAGTTCGTCAAAGCCTGTGCCGACAGTTGCGACCGTGAGTCGCAGGTGCGGAACTGTTCCGGAACTGACCATGAAGGGGCTGCCCGGTGCGGCACCGATTCCCTGGGCGGACAGGGCGACCAGGGCGTTTGTCTCGTCTCCGACCTCGAGCCACAGGTTGATTCCCGATTTGCCGGGCACGGTCACCCCGTGAGCCCGGAGGCTGTTGATGAGCGATGACCTGCGTGCTGCGTAGGTGGCTGCTGCTTCGGCAACGGTGTCGGCCGTGGCCTGGGTTGTGAGCAGTTGGAGAAGCACTCCCTGAAGCAGCCGGCTGCTCCATGCCGGGCCCAGTTGGCGGCGGTGGACCATGGCCTCGATGACCGGTCCGGATCCTCCCACGGCGGCCAGGCGCAGGTCGGGGCCGTAGGCCTTGGAGAAGCTGCGTATGTGGACGACCCGGTCAGGCAACCGGGTCCCGAGGCTGTGAAGGGTCGAACCTGACACTTCACCCGAGTGGTCATCCTCGATGATCAACAGGTCGGACCCTTTCAAGAGGTCTGCCAGCTGGTCGACCCTCTCAGCGTCGTGGCTCCAACCCGTCGGGTTGTGGGCGCGGGGCTGAAGGACCAGGAGGTTGGGATCCATGGCAAGGCCATGGGCGAGGGAGTCCGGGTCGAGGCCGCCTTCAACCATCTGGACCGGGATCAACTCGGCGCCAGCCAACTCGAGCATGTCGATGGTCGGGGGGAATCCGGGATCTTCCACGAGCACCCTGTCTCCGTAGTTGACCGTTTCGGCGATGATCCGGTCGAGGGCGTCGAGAGCCCCGTCTACCACGGTCAGCGCCTCGGGCTCGAATGGCCAGCGTTGCCGGAGCACCTCGGACAGTGTCGGGAGGGTGGGTTGGTCCAGGTAGCTCGAGACCGGTGGTTCGTCCCTGAGTGCAGCCAGGGCAGGTCCCAGCGGCGGCAGCAGGGTCGGATCCGGGGTACCGGTGCTGAGGTCCAGCCTGTAGGTGTGCGGGTTGACGGGTACCTGCCAGAAGCGCCCCGGGTCCTCAGGTTGGCGGCGGGCCCGTACGAAGCTTCCGCGGCGGCCCTCTGTTGTGAGAAGGCCTGCGTGGTGGAGGCGGCGCCATGAGTCGGCGACGACAGAGGGGCTCACGTTGAGGTTTCGGGCAAGTGCCCGCACTGTCGGCAGGCGGTCGCCGCTCGGAATGTTCCCGTCGCTGATCAGCCTGCCAATTGCAGAGGCGATGTCGGCTGGTCCGGTGCTGGTGCCGACTGCGTTCGTGATGGCGGTGAGTGCGGGTTCGGTCATGTTCCTGGATTTCGGGTCACAGGGGTAGTAGCAACTCCCGATGAAATATTTGTGTGTTACAAAGAATGGATTGTATGCACAACGATTTGGTAATACTGTCGCACAACACGGCATAGGGCAACCGCGGCGGCATGAACCGTCGGCGGAACCAGGCCACGGAGGAGAACCCAATGGCGAACGAGGTACGCGCGGCAATGGTCCAGACGGCCTGGACCGGTGACAAGGAGTCGATGATCGATCTCCACGAGCAGTACATGCGTGAGGCGGCAGCAGCAGGAGCGCGGGTCATGTGCTTCCAGGAGCTCTTCTACGGCCCTTATTTCTGCCAGGTGCAGGAAACCGAATACTACGAGTACGCCGAGGCCATTCCAGATGGTCCGACCACCAAGCGGTTCCAGGAGCTGGCAGCAGAACTGGGCATGGTCGTGGTCCTTCCCATGTACGAGAAGGAACAGGAGGGCCTGCTCTACAACACGGCGGCCGTCATCGACGCCGACGGCACCTACCTGGGCAAGTACCGCAAGACCCACATCCCCCAGGTCAAGGGCTTCTGGGAGAAGTTCTACTTCCGCCCCGGCAACCTCGGTTACCCGGTGTTCGACACCGCCGTTGGCAAGGTCGGCGTCTACATCTGCTACGACCGGCACTTCCCCGAGGGTTGGCGGGCGCTCGGCCTGAACGGCGCACAGATCGTGTTCAACCCGTCGGCGACCAGCCGGGGCCTCTCGTCGTACCTGTGGCAACTGGAACAGCCGGCCTCGGCCGCAGCCAACATGTACTTCGTCGGTGCCATCAACCGCGTCGGCATCGAGGCGTTGGGCGACAACGACTTCTACGGGACCACCTATTTCGCCAACCCGCGTGGGCAGTTCGTTGGTGATGTCTGTTCCGACCAGGACGCCGAGTTGATTGTCCGCGATCTGAACCTCGACATGGTGGACGAGGTCCGCAACCAGTGGGCCTTCTACCGTGATCGCAGGCCTGACATGTACGGCCCGCTGACCTCCGCCTGAGGGCGACCCACCACTACCTGTCGGAGAAGTTGACCATGGCGACCAATTCTGAACTGCTTGATCGGCACCAGGCGGTGCTTCCATCCTGGCTGGCGCTCTACTACGACCCGCCCATCTCAATGGACCATGGTGAAGGACGCCACGTGGTCGACGTGGAGGGAAACCGCTACCTGGACTTCTTCGGCGGAATCCTCACGACCAGCATCGGATACAACGTTCCAGAGGTGACCAGGGCGGTCCAGGATCAGGCCTCAAAGGTCCTCCACTCGTCGACCCTGTACCTCTCCGAGCCGATGATCGAGTTGGCCGAGCTGGTTGCCGACCTGTCGGGGATCCCGGATGCAAGGGTGTTCTTCACCACCTCGGGAACCGAAGCCAACGACGCTGCGCTCCTGTTGGCAACTACCTACCGGAAGTCCAACCAGATCCTGGCCCTGCGCAACAGCTACCACGGCCGTTCCTTCAGCACCATCGCCATCACGGCGCAACGGGCCTGGTCGCCGACCAGCGTTAGCGGCCTCTCGGTCAACTACGTGCAGGGCGGCTACCGCATGCGCAGCCCCTTCAGGGCCCTTGACGACGATGCGTATACGACCGCCTGCGTCGAGGACCTGGTCCAGGTGTTCGACATGATGACGTCAGGCGACGTGGCGGCGATGATCGCCGAGCCCATCCAGGGTGTCGGTGGCTTTGCAGTTCCGCCGGACGGTTTCTTCGGAGCCATGAAGAAGGAACTCGACAACCGTGGTGTCCTCTTCATCTCCGACGAGGTCCAGACCGGATGGGGCCGGACCGGAGACAACTTCTGGGGATACCAGGCCCACGGGATCACGCCCGACATCCTCACGTTCGCCAAGGGGGTCGGAAACGGCCTGGCCCTCGGAGGAGTTGTCGCCAGCGCCGAGGTGATGAACTCCCTCCCGGCAAACTCGCTCTCCACCTTCGGAGGCAACCCGCTGAGCAGCGCAGGGGCGCTTGCGACCATCCGCTACATGCTGGACCATGACCTCCAGGGAAACTCGAAGCAGATGGGTGGCCGGCTGGTAGAGCACCTTGCTCCGGCGGCCGAGGCATGTCCGTCCGTGGGCGAACTGCGGGGCCGCGGCCTGATGCTGGCCTTCGAGATGGTGTGTCCCGGAACCAACGAACCGGATGCCGATGCAGCGGCCCGCCTCCTCGAGGCGGCCAGGGCACGCGGCGTGCTGATAGGCAAGGGTGGCCTCTACGGCAACGTGCTTCGCATTGCACCGCCGATGACGGTCACCGCAGACGAGATCGACGAAGCCGGCGAGGTCATAACAGCAGCGCTCGGTTCGTTGACAGTTGCTGGCTGAGGCTGGACGCCACGGCCTGAGCGGACAAACATGTTGATGGAACGAACGGGAGGCAGGAAATGACGATCCTCATCAAGAACGGAACTGTTGTGAGCCCGACAGGGCGTCACGAGGCAGATGTGCTGGTCGACGACCAGCAGATTGCCGCGGTGCTCCAGCCCGGTAGTGATGCGGCGGCATCAGCCGAGAGTGGTGCCGAAAAGGTGATCGACGCAGCCGGTAAGTACGTCGTGCCCGGAGGCATCGACGCCCACACCCACATGGAGTTGCCATTTGGCGGCACCTTTGCATCCGACACCTTTGAGATCGGCACCCGGGCGGCCGCATGGGGCGGGACCACCACCATCATCGACTTCGCCGTGCAGCGTGACGGCGAGAACGTGAGGGAGTCGCTTGACGCATGGCTCGCCAAGGCCGAGGGCGAGTGTGCAATCGACTACGGGTTCCACATGATCCTCGGCGGTGTCGACGATGCGGCCCTCAAGGAGATGGACAACCTCGTCGGTGAGGGAATAACCAGCTTCAAGCTGTTCATGGCCTACCCGGGTGTCTTCTACAGCGACGACGGACAGATCCTGCGGGCCATGCAGAAGGCATCCGACAACGGTGGCCTCATCTGCATGCATGCCGAGAACGGCATAGCCATCGACGTGCTGGCCGAGCAGGCTGCCGCCCGCGGCCAGACCGATCCCGTCTACCACGGCATCACACGACCGCCGGCCCTTGAGGGCGAGGCAACAAACAGGGCCATCCAGCTGGCACTGGTTGCCGGTGCCCCGGTCTACTTCGTGCACCTCTCTGCCAGCGAGGCCCTGGTAGCGGTGGCGGCGGCCCGCAATGACGGCCACAACGTGTTCGCCGAGACCTGCCCCCAGTACCTCTACCTGAACCTCGAGGACCACCTGGGCCTGCCGGGCTTCGCTGGAGCTGGCTACGTCTGCTCACCACCGTTGCGGACCAAGGCGCACACCCACCACACCGACCTGTGGCGCGGCCTGCGCACCAACGACCTGGCCGTCGTGTCCACCGACCACTGCCCGTTCTGCATGAAGGACCAAAAGGAGCTGGGCCTCGACGACTTCAGGGCGATTCCCAACGGGATCGGTGGAGTCGAGCACCGCATGGACCTCATCTACCAGGGCGTGGTCATGGGCGAACTGTCGCTTGAACGCTGGGTTGAGACCTGCTCAACGACGCCCGCACGCATGTTCGGCCTCTATCCCCAGAAGGGTGTGATAGCCCCCGGATCCGATGCAGACATCGTCCTCTACGATCCGAACGGTTCAACAACGCTGTCGGTGGACACCCACCACATGAGCATGGACTACTCAGCCTATGAGGGTGTCGAGATCGACGGTCGGGTCGACACGGTGCTCTCCAAGGGCAAGGTGCTCATCGCCGACGACGCCTACCACGGTGCGAAGGGCGATGGTGCCTACCTGCGCCGTGGCCTCTCCTCGTACCTCCTCTGACGGTCTGCAGGCGTCCACGACCGGCACAGAGACCACGATCCACGTTCAGACCTCTCAGGAGTAACCCATGTTGCAGATTCAGCACCTGATAGACGGCGAAGCCGTCGAGTCGGGTTCAGGCCGGGTGGGACCGGTGTTCAACCCGGCCACCGGCGAACAGACTGGTCAGGTCGACCTGGCATCGGTTACCGAGGTGGATGCCACCGTGGCGTCCTCCAAGGCGGCGTTTGCCGAGTGGAGAAACGTGTCGATCGCACGGCGCACCAAGTTGCTCTATACCTTTCGGAACCTGGTCGTTGAGAACGCCGACGAGATAGCCTGGCGACTGACCGCAGAACACGGCAAGGTCGGAGACGACGCGCGTGGTGAGGTCGCCAGGGGCATCGAGAACATCGAGTTCGCATGCGGATTCGCCCATACCCTGGAGGGTCGTTACAGCGAACAGGCCTCCACCGGGGTGGACGTCTATACCGTTCGCCAGCCCGTGGGCGTATGCGCCGGCATCACCCCCTTCAACTTCCCCGCCATGGTGCCACTCTGGATGCTTCCGAACGCCGTGGCCTGTGGCAACACGTTCATCCTGAAGCCCTCCGAGCGGAACCCCTCAGCGCCCCGGTTCGTCGTCGAACTGGCCCAGGAAGCGGGCTTTCCGCCCGGTGTCATCAACCTCGTCAACGGAGACAAGGAGGCGGTCGACAGGCTGCTCGAACACCCCGATGTTGGGGCGGTCAGCTTCGTGGGTTCCACCCCGATCGCCCGCTACGTGTACTCGACCGGTACCGCCAACGGCAAGCGCATCCAGGCCCTTGGTGGGGCCAAGAACCACATGATCGTGCTGCCCGACGCCGACTTGGGCCTGGCTGCCGATGCCGCTGTGTCAGCCGCCTACGGGTCAGCCGGAGAGCGCTGCATGGCCGTGTCAGTCGTCGTGGCTGTAGGTGACATTGCAGAACCACTGGTTGAGGCGATAAAGGTGCGGATGGAGAAGCTGGTAATCGGGCCCGGTGATGACCCTGCATCTGAGATGGGGCCGCTCATCACCGCTGAGCACCGCGACCGGGTAGCCGGATACGTGGGATCCGGTGCCGCCGACGGTGCCGACGTCGTAGTTGACGGTCGCGACCAGGCCTTTGACGGAAGCGGCTTCTTCCTCGGTGTCTCGCTGCTCGACAGGGTGACAACCGACATGTCGGTCTACCGGGACGAGGTCTTCGGCCCGGTCCTGTCGGTGGTGCGTAGCGACGGCTACGCCGAGGCGGTCAAGCTGATCGCCGACAACGCGTACGGCAACGGAGCCGCCATCTTCACCCGTGACGGTGGCGCTGCACGACAATTCCAGGGCGATGTCGAGGCCGGCATGGTCGGTATCAACGTCCCGATACCGGTGCCTGTCGGCTACCACTCGTTCGGTGGCTGGAACGACTCCTTCTTCGGTGACACGACCATGTACGGGCCCGAGGGGATGCGGTTCTACACGCGGCCCAAGGTCGTGACCAGCCGCTGGCCGGACCCGTCCACGAGCAGCGTGGACCTGGGCTTTCCCAGGAACGACTGATCACAGGACCAGGCAGGACAGAACGGAACGGGAGTCGACACGACAGCAAGGTCGTGTAAAGGGGGAGATGATGGACTTCGGGGTGGTAATGCAGACCGATCCGCCGGCAGGGCGGGTCATCGAGTTGACCAGGCGCGCTGAGGGCCTCGGCTTCACCTACGCGTACACCTTTGACAGCCATGTGCTCTGGCAGGAGCCGTACGTCATCCACAGCCAGATGCTGGCTGTCACCGAAACAATGGTCGTCGGCCCCATGGTCACCAACCCGGGAACCCGCGACTGGACCGTGACGGCCTCGGTCTTCGCCACCCTCAACGACATGTACGGCGAGCGCACGGTGTGCGGAATCGGGCGTGGCGACTCGGCCATGAGGGTCATCGGAAACAAGCCGTGCAACCTGGCCACCCTCGAGGAGTCGATGGGCGTCATCAAGGGGCTCGCCGAGGGTGAAGAGGTCGACTACAACGGAACCCGCCAGAAGTTCCCGTGGCGATCCGGTGGATCGTTGCCAATGTGGATGGCCGGCTACGGACCAAAGGCGCTGGCCCTTTGCGGCAGGGTCGCCGATGGGTTCGTGTTGCAGTTGGCCGACCCCCAGATTGCAGAATGGACCATCGGCGCCGTGCGTGCTTCAGCTGAGGAGGCCGGCCGCGACCCCGACGACATCTACATCTGCGTCGTCGCTCCTGCATACGTGGGAGACGACATCGCCCACCAGCGCGACCAGGTGAGGTGGTTCGGCGGCATGGTCGGAAACCACGTTGCAGATCTTGTGACCCGGTACGGGACCGAGGGAACTGCGGTGCCTGCCGCCCTGACCGACTACATCGAGGGGCGCAAGGGGTACGACTACAGCGACCACGGCAGGGCCGGCGCGGAACACACCGACTTCGTACCCGACGAGATCATCGACAGGTTCTGCATCCTCGGCACCGAATCCGCCCACATCGAACGCCTCGAGGAACTTCGGGACCTCGGGGTCGACCAGTTCGCCGTGTACCTCATGCACGACCAGCAGGATGAGACCCTTGACGCATACGGCCAGCGGATCATCCCCGCTATGGGCTGACTGGTGACCTGTTGATGTCCGCTCGATCCGAAACCGCGACGAAGGCCCTGCGGAGCGTGGTCACCGCGGCGCTGGCGATCATCCTGATCGTCCTCGTCTGGGAGGGCTACAAGTGGACCGGTCAGCAGACAGGTGGCACCTGGCCCGGTACCGGAATCGAACTGCCGGTCTCAACCGATGACATCATCATGCCGCACGCATCAGACATCGCGGCAGAGTTGGTTTCTGACATCCGCGACGGCCGATCCACGCTGCCGCTCAGCGTGTTCCTCCTGAAGAAGGCGTGGTTCACACTCCAGGAGGCGGCGATCGGATTCTTCCTGGGCTCGGTCATCGGAATCGGCCTGGCAGTGCTGATGCTGCGGTGGCGCGTGGCCGAACGTGGCCTCCTGCCGTGGATCAACGTGTCCCAGACGGTTCCGCTCATCGCCCTGGCACCGATCATCGTCACGTGGGGTCGCAACCAGGGACTGCCCGACATCGTGAGCATCTCCCTCATCTCCACCTACCTCACCTTCTTTCCGGTCGCCGTGAGCGCCCTGCGTGGCCTTCAGTCACCCGATTCGGCTCACGTGGAGTTGATGCGCTCCTATGCGGCCCCGTGGCGAACCACCCTGTTCAAGCTGCGCCTCCCGGCAGCGCGCCCCTACCTGTTTCCGGCATTCAAGATCGCGGCGACGCTCAGCGTCGTCGGGGCGATCGTCGGCGAGATCTCCATCGGAACCAAGACGGGCCTCGGTCGAGCAATCCTGGAGTTTGCACAGCGGTACGCGGTCTGGCCAGAGCGCCTCTATGCCTCGGTGGTGGGAGCAGCCGTACTTGGCCTGTTCGTGTTCGGAATGATCAGCCTGGCCGAGCGTCTGGTTCTGCGTCGGACCGACGAGGTCGTGGCATGAGCACGGGCGCAGACACCCCAGCGGTCCAGGTCGACGACGTCGACATGGTCTTCAACGAGGGGAGTGGGGGTGAGGTCGCGGCCCTGTCGGGAATCAACCTCACCATCCGGGCAGGTGAGTTCGTCACGCTCATCGGTCCGTCCGGCTGCGGAAAGTCCACGTTCCTGAGGCTCGTGGCAGACCTGCTGACACCGACAGCGGGCAGCATCTCGGTCTTCGGGCAGTCGGCGCATGAGTCCAGGACGGGGCAGGACTACGGCATGGTCTTCCAACATGCCGGCCTGTTCGACTGGAGGAAGGTGAAGGCCAACATCGAGTTGCCCCTGGAGTTGAGGGGCTGGTCGAAGGCCGATCGGGCGGCCAGATCGGCAGAGATGCTGGACCTGGTCAAGTTGGACGAGTTCGGCGACCTCTACCCGCGCCAACTCTCGGGAGGAATGCAGCAGAGGGTCTCAATCGCTCGCGCGCTGTCGTTTGAGCCGCGGCTGCTGCTCATGGATGAGCCGTTCGGGGCACTCGACGAGATGACCCGTGAACACATGCAGAGTGAGCTGTTGAGGATCTGGGGAGAAACCGGAACCACGGTCGTCTTCGTCACCCACTCGATCTCCGAGGCGGCGTTCCTCTCCAACCGGGTGATCGTCCTTTCTCCCCGCCCGGGCCGCGTCCACTCCATCATCGACGTGGACCTCGGCGAGCGAACCCCGGACACCAGGGAGGACCCTGACTTCTTCACCGCTGCAACAACCATCCGGGAGGCACTGCGATCCGTGGGGGGTGCCGTGTGAACCTGCGTCAACTCCGCCAGCGTGCCAGCGCCCTCGGTCCAGCCGTAGTTGTCGGTGCCTCCGGCTTCGCCCTCTGGGAGGGAGCTGTCAGGGCGTTCGGGATCAGCGAGTTCCTGCTGCCCAAGCCCACCTCGATAGGAGCTGAGTTGCTGGCTGAGTGGCCGGTCCTGCGTCACGCGGGCTGGGAGACCGGGCAGATAGCTGTGAGCGGCCTGCTCATCGGCATTCTGGCCGGTGTGCTCCTGGCGATGTTCACGACGAGATTCAGGATGTTGAACGAGGGTCTCACGCCGCTGGCGGTGGCGGTGAACGCCACCCCCATCGTGGCGCTGGCCCCGATATTCAACGCCTGGTTCGGGATCACCGGCACCTTGAGCAACCAGGCCGTGGTCATCGCCGTGGTGTTCTTTCCTGTATTCATCAACACGGCGAAGGGCCTGACAGAGGTACATCCCGACGAGATCGAGTTGATGCGTTCCTACGCTGCGGGAGAGTGGACGATCATGAGAGAGGTGCGTGTCCCCAACGCACTGCCGTTCTTCGCCAACGCCCTCAGGGTGGTTGCTCCCCTGTCGGTGATTGCCGCAATCGTCGCCGAATACTTCGGTGGACCCCAGGATCGCATCGGAAACGTGATCACATCAAGTGCCGGTTTCGCCCGGTACGACGTTGCATGGGCCGCAATTGCGGTTGCATCGGCGGTCGGCCTGGCCCTGTTCGCTGCAGCCCTACTAGTTGAGCGTGTAAGCATGCCTTGGCGCCTCGCTGTGGGGGGCAGTGATTCAAACAACAATCCCGGGAGGGAAAAATGAAAAGACAGTTGACAACCCGAGTCGTGGGGCTGGTGGTGGCGATGACCCTCGTCGCCGCAGCCTGTGGTTCGGACGACGCAGCAGTGGGGACCGGCGACTGTGATTCGGTCGACCAGGTCAGCCTGCAGTTGCAGTGGGTTACCCAGGCTCAGTTCGCGGGTTACTTCGCTGCAGTTGACCAGGGAATCTACGACAAGTACTGCCTGGACGTGACCGTCCGCGAAGGCGGAGTCGACATCGCTCCGCAGCAGCAACTGGCATCTGGAGCAAGCGACTTTGCGGTTTCATGGGTGCCCAAGGCGCTCGTGTCCCGTGAGGAGGGCATGGACATCGTCAACGTCGCCCAGGTGTTCCAGCGTTCCGGAACCCTTCAGGTCTCGTGGGCCGATTCCGGTATCAACGAGCCTGCCGACCTGGCCGGCAAGGTTGTCGGCAACTGGGGCTGGGGCAACGAGTTCGAGCTCCTTGCCGGTTCGCGCAAGGCGGGTCTCGACCCGAGTTCCGACTACGAGCTGGTACAGCAGAGCTTTGACATGCTCGCCCTGTTGACAGGTGAGATCGACGCCTCGCAGGCGATGATCTACAACGAGTACGCACAGGTGCTCGAGGCAACGAACCCGGCGACCGGCGCCCTGTACACGGCCGATGACCTCTCGGTAATCAACTGGAACGACGTCGGTACGGCGATGCTCCAGGATGCCATCTGGGCCGATGGCGCCAGGCTGGCCAACGACGAGGGCTACGCGGACATCACGAAGCGCTTCGTGGCCGGCTCGCTCGAGGGTTGGGCCTACTGTCGCGACAACAGCGCAAGCTGTGTCGACATCGTCCTGGCCAACGGTTCCGCCCTGGGTGCATCCCACCAGGCGTGGCAGATGAACGAGATCAACGGACTCATCTGGCCGTCACCAGACGGCGTCGGCATGATGGTCAAGGGCCTCTGGGACCAGACCATCGGCGTTTCCACCAGCGAGTCGATCCTGTCATCGGCACCGGACTCGGGTGCGTACACGACCGAGTACGCCGAGGCGGCGCTCGACATCATGAGCGGTCGTGGTATGGACACCACAGGCAAGAACTGGCGGCCCAGCACCGTCAAGTTGAACCCGGGCGGCGAGTAGCCGTCCAACCTCCCGGGTGAACCGGGCGGCCTGTCCTGCACTGCAGGCTCAGGCCGCCCGGCTCCCGGGTGTGCCCGCCTCGGCTACACGCTCCTCACCCACCTAGCGTGGGCTGACCAGCCGAGGCGAGGGGTAGTTGGTGGAACAGCATGATCCTGTCCAGGTCGGCCGTCGTGCCTGGATGGCCCTAGCTGTGTCAACCTTGGCGGCGCTGCTAACCGTCATTGACATCTCGATAGTGAACGTGGCGTTTCCGTCGATCCGGCGTGATCTGGGTGCCACCGAGGCTGGTCTCTCCTGGGTGCTATCGGGCTACTCGGTGGCCGTTGGTGCCTTCCTCCTCCTGGCCGGCCGGATGGCCGACAAAGAGGGTCGACGTCGCCTCTTCATGATCGGCGTCGCCGTGTTCATCGTTGGTTCACTTGCGTCCGGGCTGGCGCCGTCCACCGGTTGGTTGATTGCCGCAAGGGTGGTCCAGGGGATCGGTGGCTCGATTCTCAGCCCTGCCTCCCTGTCCATGGTCCTTCCAGAGTTCCCACAGGAGCGCCACTCGACGGTCATTGGGGTCTGGGGGGCGTCTGCAGCACTGGGTGCGGCGATCGGGCCGTCCTTCGGGGCGGTTCTGCTCGACACCCTCTCCTGGCGGTGGGTGTTCCTCGTGAACGTTCCGATTGGGTTGCTGATCCTTGTCCTGACACCCCGATTCGTCCACGAGTCGAGGGACCCGGAGGCAACTGGGCGCTTTGACCTACTCGGCGTGCCCGCCGGGACACTGGGGGTGGCGTTACTCCTGTTGGCCGTGGTCCAGGGGGGCGACTGGGGGTACCGGTCCGATCTGGCTCTTCTCACAGCAGCAGTGGGCCTGGTCTTTGTAGGGGTCCTCGTCTACCGCTCGATGGTCCACCCGCGCCCGCTTCTGGACCTCGAGCTGTTTCGGTTTCGGTCCTTCTGGTCTGCTGCCACCGGGCAGGTCTTTTTTGGGACAGCGTTCATCGCCATAGTCCTGTTCAACACCCTGCTGCTCCAGGAGTTGTGGGGCTGGTCGGCCCTGGCCGCCGGGTTCGGGGTGGTTCCCGGCCCCGCCCTGGCGGCGATCCTCGGTGGCCCCGTGGGTTCGATTGCGGATCGGGTCGGCCACAGGAACCTACTGGTCATCGGTAGTCTCTCGGCAGCTGCCTCCCCGCTGCTCCTTTTGACGAGGGTAGGTATGGATTCCAACTATCTGGGGGCCATGCTGCCGGCGTCTCTCTTCCTCGGTGTTGGTGTGGCCTGTTCGTTCGCCACCTTTGCCTCGCTGGGCCTCAAGGAGGTACCGACCACCCGGTATGCCACCGCCAGCGCCACGCTCCGCACGACATCACAGGTTGGCTTTGCCAGCGGTGTGGCAATTGCGATAGCGGTGTTCCAGGCGGGAACTGACCAGGGATTCCTGATGGCATTCGACCGGGCGTGGACGTTCATGGCGGTGACGTTGTTGGCCGGTGCGGCGTTCTGCGCTGTGGCGTGTCCTTCGAGGGACCAGGTTCGTGGCCTGGCTGCCCGCTAGCCGGGCAATTGGTCAGGCTGGTGTTCCGAGGCTGACCGGAAGTGTTCCGCGACCCCTCAGGATAATCCGGGGGTTGATAGTCGGTTCTTCGGCGACGGACAGTTCGGGGAACCGCCGGACAAGTCGGGAGATGGCGATCTCGCCCTCCATGCGGGCCAGGGCGGCGCCCAGGCAGTGATGTACTCCGCTCCCGAACGAGAGGTGTCGTGCGGCGTCGCTACGGGTCAGGTCCAGGTCTGAGGCACTGTCTCCCCAGAAGGACTCGTCCCTGTTGGCGCTGCCCAGAGCTGTCAGGACCCACTCGTCTGCTGCCACCTCGACGTCGCCGATCACCGAGTCTTGTGTGAGATGTCTGCCTGAGGTCTGTACCGGGCTGTCGTAGCGGAGCAGTTCCTCGGTCATGGTCTCGTCGTCGACCTGCCCGGTGCGTGCCAGCTCAAGTTGGTCGGAGTGGCGGAGCAGGGCGTGGGTGCCGTTGCCGATCAGGTTCACGGTTGTCTCGTGGCCGGCGACGAACAGCAGGCCGACCATGGAGAGAAGCTCGTCGCTGTCAAGCCGATCACCCTCCTCCTCAACCTGGATGAGACCAGTGAGAAGGTCGTCGGCCGGTTCGCGCCGCTTCCACTCAATGGCGTCTGTCAGGTAGGTGTCCATCTTGTGGCCGGCGTCCACCGCGGCGGTCACCTGTTCAGGGGTGAGGAACGGTTCAAGGGTCTGGGTGAGGGCCCCGGACCACTCCCTCACCTTGGCGGTGTCGGCCTCTGGGAGGCCCAGCATCGTGTGGATGACGGTGAAGGGAACCACGAACGCGTAGTCGGCGATCAGGTCGATCGTCTCGTGGCCCGCCAGCTCGTCAAGGAGGGATTCGACGATGGTCTCGGTCTGGGTCCTCATATTGTTGATGGACCGGGGCGTGAACGTGCGCTGGACCAGCTTGCGGAGTCTGGTGTGGTCAGGTGGGTCCAATCCCAGAATCGAGGGCGCCCTCTCCGTTCGCCTCTTCTCCAGCGGCTCCATGTATTCGGGGATTTCCTCGGGGTGACTGGAGCGCCTCACGGATGTTGTCGGGTCGCGTAGGACCTGGAAGGCATCGTCGTAGCGGGAGACGATCAGCGGTCCGAGCGGTGTGCGGTGGACCGGGTCCTCGGCCCGCAGGCGCGCGTAGTGGGGATAGGGGTCGCTGAGGAAGTCGGGGTCGAGCGGGTTCCACGAGGGTGCATCGGTCATGTAGGTCCATTCTCGCCCAGCTCCGGCCTCAAGACTCCATCCGGGATCCCGAGCCGTGTCCCGTGGGATGGTTGTCTCAGTGCTTCAGGCCTGCAAGCGCCTTCTGGCGCCAGTCCTCGGTGGTGTCAACGGCGTTGAACGTGAAGCAGTGGATGCCTGTGATGTCCAGATCGGCTGCCCTCTTCGACAGGGGGCCAATCAGCTTGTTGGGGTTGTAGCCACCCGGCGAGAGCAGCCGAATGACCGATGAGCGGTTCTTCTTCAGGTAGCGGGCCGAGTGGCCGATGCCGAGGCGGATCGAGATGGTGAGGAGCCGTGTGCGGTCCACCGCGCCGGGTACCCCCAGGTAGCAGGGAAGGGTTACGCCAGCGGCGCGTCGTTCCACCAGCCAGTTCCCGATCTTCTGGTGGTCAAAGCACATCTGGGTTGACATGTATCCCTCTAGGCCAGCCTCGGCGATGAGTTCCTGCTTTTCCAGAAGGGCGTCTACGAGGGCGTCATCTGGGATGGTGTCATGTCCATCGGGGTAGGAACCGATGCCCACCACGTCAATGTCTGGCTTTCGGCCCAGGAATGAGCGCAGAAAACCGGCAGCGTCGGTGAATGGGCCGTGCGGCTCGGTGTCGCCACCGATGACGAACACCTTCCTGATCCCGAGCCCGGTTATTCGGGCGACGAGTTGGTCCACGTGGGCCTCGCCCTCGACCATCCGGGCTGCAATGTGGGGAATGGTGGCGAAGCCGTAGTTTCCCAGTTGTTCACACAGGTCGAGGGTGTCTTCGACTGTCCTGACGGGGGAGCAGGTCATCGAGACCGTTGAACCGGTCGGAATGAAGCGGATCTGGTCCTCAAGGTTCCCGAGTGGGATCAACTCGAAGGTCATGCCCTCGAGCAGATGCCTGTGGACGTCACGGTCGCTCTTTGACCTGATGGATCGGCGACCCTTCGGTTCCTTTGGCGGTACCGGGGTGGAGTCCTGCGTGGTCGTCAACTCAGTCCCACGATCTCGCCGTTGTCGTCGATGTCGATGCTGGCGGCAGCGGGCGACCTTCCGAGGCCTGGCATGGTCCGCACGTCTCCACAGATCGGGTAGATGAAGCCGGCGCCGACGCTGGCCCGAACCTCCCTGACGGGTAGACGCCAGCCGGTGGGTGCGCCCTTGAGCGCGGGATCCGAGGAGATCGAGAGGTGGGTCTTGGCGATGCAGATCGGCAGATCTCCGAAGCCGTTGGCCTCGTAGGTGTCGATCTGCTTGTCGGCCTGGGCTGAGAAGTCGACTCCGTCGGCTCCGTAGATCTTGTCTGCGACGGTCCGGATCTTGTCTCGCAGCGGCATCTCATCGGGGTAGAGGACGGCGAACTCGCTTGGCTCCTCACATGCCTCGGCCACCGCTGCCGCGAGGTCTGCGGCGCCGGCACCCCCGTCGGCGAAGTGGGTGGACACTGCGGCCCTGGCGCCGTACTCGTCGGCTATCTCATGGATTGCCGCAATGTCGCCGTCGTGGTCGCCGGGGAAGGCGTTGATGGCGACAACGGGTGACACGCCGTGGACCGCCATGTTCTCCAACTGCTTGCGCAGGTTGTCGCCGCCCTGGTGGACCTCGTCGGGGTTCTCCGCCAGCAGCGCCTCTGGTAGGGGCTTGCCGGCGATGATCCGGTGGTTCCCTGAGTGCGCCTTGAGCCCGCGGACCGTGGCTACCAGCACGGCCGCATCTGGGGCGATGCCCGAGATGCGACACTTGATGTTGAAGAACCGTTCGGCACCCATGTCGGCGCCGAAGCCGGCCTCGGTCAGGAGGTAGTCGCCGGTTCGGATGCCGATCTGGTCGGCGATGATCGATGAGTTGCCGGTGGCGACGTTTCCGAACGGCCCACAGTGGACCAGCGCCGGTGTGCCCTCGAGGGTCTGCATCAGGTTGGGCTTGATGGCCTCTTTCAGGATCACCGTCATGGCGCCGGCCACCTGGAGGTCCTCGGCTGTCACCGGGGTACCGCCCGTGTCGTAGCCGACGACGATGCGGCCCATTCGAGATCTCAGGTCTGCCAGCGAGGTGCACAGTGCCAGGGCGGCCATTACCTCGGATGCGGCGGTGATGTCGAATCCGGTTTCACGGGGCACTCCGTCAAGCCTTCCGCCGAGTCCCACGACCACGTTCCGGAGTGCCCGCTCGTTGATGTCGAGCACGCGCCGCCAGGTGATGCTGTGTGGGTTCAGGTTCAGGTCGTTGCCGTGGAACAGGTGGGCGTCGAGCATGGCTGAGCACATGTTGTGGGCGGCTGTGACGGCGTGCATGTCACCTGTCAGGTGCAGGTTGAACAACTCCATGGGAACGACCTGGCTGTAGCCGCCTCCGGCGGCTCCGCCCTTGATGCCGAATGTCGGGCCCATTGACGGCTGCCTGATGGCGATCGTGGCTCTCTTGTCAATGTGTGAGAAGCCCTGGCCGAGGCCGACCGTGGTCGTGGTCTTTCCCTCGCCGAGCGGTGTCGGGGTGATCGCCGATACCACGACGTACCGGGCTCTCGGCCGGTCTGCCATTGCCTCGATTGCGCCCAACTTGACCTTGGCCGCTCCATCGCCGTATTGCTCCAGGAACTCGTCGGGGATGCCCGCGTCGGCGGCGAGCTTGCCGAGCGGTAGAAGGTCGGCACTGCGGGCTATCTCCAGATCGGAGGGGAACGTCATTGTTCTCTCGCTTCTCTGTCTCAGGTGTGTTCGCGGTGGCGGGAGCCTACTTCCGGCCAGTGGCTCATGCCCACACCTCGGGACAGGCTTCCACGATGTGGGATTGTGGCGACCGGGGGCTTCTCCACTCCACCTGCTCGGTCAGCCGGCTGCGTTCTGGAGGCTCTCCCGCCGGCGGGCCATGAAGTCCAACATCGCCCCGTCGACAGCATCGTCGAGGATTGGTGCCTCGTAGTCGGAGAGAGTCTGCTTCCAGATTCCGTTCGCCCGCTGAGCGGCATCCAGACTGCCCTCCTCCTCCCACTGCTCAAACGAGTCGTTGTTGGCGACATCTGACCGTGCGAAGGCGGTCGCGAAGTTGGTCAGGGTGTGCGCCGTGCCCAGGAAGTGCTGGCCCGGCCCCACCTCTCGGATGGCATCCATCGCCTGGCCGTTCTCGGACAGGTCCACGCCCTGAACCAACTTGTCAGCCAGCCCGCACTGGTCGGCGTCGATGACGAACTTCTCGTAACCCATCGCCAGACCACCCTCAAGCCAACCGGCTGCATGGAGCATGAGGTTGACTCCACCCATGAGAGCGGGAATGAAGGTCGCCATGCTCTCCGCTGCAGCCTGGGCATCAGGCACCTTTGAGGCACACAGGTTGCCACCTGATCGAAATGGCACCCTCAGACGACGGGCCAGGGCAGCGACCGTGTACAGAACCAGGGCTGGTTCCGGTGTCCCGAACGTCGGCGCGCCTGTCTGCATCGACATGGAACTGGCGAACGAGCCGAACACCACAGGAGCGCCCGGGTTGACGAGTTGGACGAAAGCCATTCCTGCCAGTGCCTCGGCCAGGGTCTGGGTTGCAACACCGGCAACGGTCACCGGAGCCATCGCTCCGGCAAGGATGAACGGGCTGATCATCGTGGCCTGCATCGAGCGTGCATATGCCTCTGCGGCTCCGAGCATCATGGCGTCCCAGGCCATCGGCGATGAGGCGTTGATGAGGCTCGTCATGACGGTATTTCCGGCAACGAAGTCATCGCCGAACACCAGCTTCGCTAGGTCGATCGAGTCCTGGGCACGCTCGGCAGCGGTCACCGAACCCATGAACGGCTTATCGCTGTACCTGAGGTGGGAATAGACCATATCGAGGTGCCGCTCAGGCACCGGAATGTCGACCGGTTCGACCACAGTCCCGCCAGAGAGGTGCATGTGGGGGCTGGCATACGCCAACTTCACGAAGTTCCTGAAGTCCTCGATGGTCGCGTAGCGACGGCCTTGGTCGATGTCAAACACGAACGGTGCCCCGTAGGCGGGAGCGAACACCGTGGCACTACCACCCACCTGGACGCTGCGTGCGGGGTTTCTGGCATGGTGTGTGTAGGTGGAGGGTGCCGAGGCGGTCACGATTTCTCGGCACATGCCACGGGGGAACCTGACCCGTTCGCCATCCACTTCGGCCCCGGCTTCGCTCAACAGGGTCAGCGCAGACGGGTAGTCGCGAAAGTCCATGCCAACCTCTTCGAGGATGGTGTCGGCATTGTGTTCGATCAACTCGAGGCCCTCGTCGGAGACGATCTCCACAGGTGCCATCGTGCGTGTCAGGTACGGCTGGACCTCGGTCGACGGCGAGGAGCGTTCGGCCTGTCGGGCCACCCGGCCGCCACTGCGTCGACCTTGCCGCTCCTGGCTCACGGTGTCTCCCTGTTCTGCTCGGCCGTTCGCCGACGCTGCTCGCGCCTGCCGCCTCCAGTTGGGGTATCGGTACGTGGGGGGAGTTCGATCAACGTCGAGAGACCCGGGTAGTCAGCCGTGCGGTGGGGGATGGCCATGGCATCCACAAAGTGGTGCTGGAACGATGGTTCAAGGGCTGTTTCAACTTTTTCGACACGCCGAACGACTTCCTGGATCTCCACCCTTGCCGCCCCGGACAGGAGCGCCATCGCTGCACCGGCTCCGGCAGCATTTCCCACCGAGGCGACCTTGTCCGGATCACAGTCCGGAATCAGTCCCAGCACGGTTGCCCGGACCGTATCGATGTGGCTGCCAAAGGCCCCGGCCAGCCCTATCTGGTCGACCTGGTCGACACCGAGGTGGTCCATGAGCAATCGGACGCCGGCATACAGCGCCGACTTCGCCAGTTGGATCGCACGGATGTCGTTCTGTGTTACGAGGATCTGGTGATCCTCGTCGGTTCCGGGATCGTGGAGAACGTACGAGCATGTGCGGCCCTCGGCGACTATGCGTGGAGAGGTCCTGGTCCCGCTGCCACCGATCACGCCGTCCGAGTCCATCAACCCTGCAAGCCACAGTTCGGCAACGACCTCGATGATCCCGGAGCCGCAGATCCCGGTGATGCCGGTGTCGGCTACGGCGTCGTCGAAACCGGGTTCGTCGGACCAGGTTTCGCTGCCGATCACCCTGAACCGGGATTCTCCGGTTGCGGAGTCAATCCTGACCCGTTCGATCGCTCCGGGTGTGGCCCGTTGGCCGGAGCTGATCTGGGCTCCTTCAAATGCGGGGCCGGTGGGGCTGGAGGCTGCAAGGACACGACCATTTCCGGAGAGGACGATCTCGGCGTTGGTGCCGACGTCAACGACCAGCTGTACACCCGCCTGGTCCTGTGGCCGCGTGGCCAGGATCACCGCTGCGGTGTCAGCACCGACATGGCCGGCAATGCACGGCAACACATGGGCGCGGGCGGCCGGGTGGGTGCCGAGGTCCAGTTCTGTGGCGGGAACGTCCATGGCCTCTTCGGTGGCGAGGGTGAACGGCGCCGTTCCGAGTGGGGTCGGGTCGTAGCCGAGGAACAGGTGGTGCATGATCGGGTTCCCGACCAGCACGAGCTCAAGCAGTTCCTCCCTTGTCGCCCCGGCGGCCTCACACAGTTCCCCCAGAAGCGTGTTGAGTGCTCCACGAACGGCCGACGTCAACTCGGCTTCGCCTCCCGGGTTCATCATCACGTAGGAGACCCTGCTCATGAGGTCCTCACCGAACCTGATCTGGGGGTTCATGGCGCCGCCGGTGGCCTGAACCTCGCCGGTTGCCAGGTCGCAGAGGTGTCCGGCGATGGTTGTGGAGCCCACGTCGACTGCAACCCCGAGGGCACGGTCGCGCAGGCCTTCCCAGACAGCGACAACTCGACTTCCGTCCCGGACGGCCACGGTCACGGTTTCCGCTCCGGCGGCAAGGGCCTTTCCAAGTTCCTCGTCGGCTCGACCCTCGACCTCGATGCCTGCCAACCCCCACTGCACGGCAAGCGAGTCGGCAAGCCAGTTGGCGGGCCTCTCCTCTGCGTCCGGTACCTCGACCAGGCGGAGCACGAGGACGGGGTCGAGCCTGATGTCGCCCAGGTCGACCTCTTTCCTTATGACCTGGCGGTGGACCTGGCTTGTGGCCGGGACATCGATGACCAGGTCCCCCCAGATCTCGGTGGCACAGCCGAGCCGTAGGTCCCCCGATAGTGGACGTCGACCCCTGTAGTCGACCTCGACCGGTCCTCGGGGGGAAACGTGGTCCCTGGTGGCCGCTATCCCGTGCTTGGCGAACTCGCCGAATGTCGGCTCGACCTGGCATCGCCCACAGATCCCTCGACCTCCACACACCGAATCAAGGTCGACACCCAGTTTCCGGGCCGCATCAAGCACCGTGGTGCCGTCAGGCACGTGGCCCCTGTGGCCCGAAGGCGTAAAGACCACGAGGTGGTCATCGGCAGGGTCGTCCATCAACTCAGGATCAGGCCTGTGGGCGGCGGCGACCGCCGCGGCGCTCGCGCACCGGAGCGCTGGGGTCGCGGTTCAGGCGGATCCATGTGGCGCAGTCGGTGTCGTGCCCGGCAAGGACGTCAGCGGCCTGGACGGCGGCCTTCACCTCTGCATGGAGGGGGTTCATGATCGCCGAGGTCATGCCGTGGGCAATCGCCATTGAGAGGAAGGTGCCGGTCACGGCATGGCGGTTCGGAAGGCCGAAGCTGACGTTGGATGCCCCGCAGGTGGTGTTCACCTTCAGTTCCTCGCGTAGGCGTCGGACCAGGGCGAAGACCTGTTGACCGGCGGTACCCATGGCACCGATCGGCATCACCAGTGGGTCGACCACCACGTCAGCGGCCGCGATGCCGTGGTCCGCTGCCCGGTGGACGATTTTGGCGGCAACCTCGAACCTCACGTCCGGGTCCTCTGAAATGCCGGTGTCATCGTTGGAGATGGCGACGACTGCGGCGCCGTGCCTGGCGACTAGGGGAAGGACCCGTTCGAGGACCTCGCCCTCTCCGGTGACAGAGTTGACCAGCGGCTTGCCTTCGTAGGCGGCGAGCCCCGCCTCGAGGGCTTCGATGATCGACGAGTCGATCGAGATTGGTACGTCCGTCACCGCCTGGACGAGGGTGATCGCACGGGCTAGGAGCTCCGGCTCGTCAGCGAGGGGGATGCCCGCGTTCACGTCGAGCATCTGTGCACCTGCCTCCACCTGGGCGATGGCATCGGCCTCGACACGGCTGAAGTCTCCGTTCTTCATTTCCTCGGCCAGGAGCTTTCGGCCGGTCGGGTTGATGCGTTCCCCGATCATTACAAAGGGTCGGCCGAAGCCGATCGCCACCTCACGGGTGGCTGAGCTCAAGACGGTGTCGGTCATCTCTGTTCTCCTACGGGGATCGTGGGCACTGGCCCGCTAGGTGTCGATTGTTCAGTTCTCGAGCCCGCCGGACCAGACGAGACCCTCGAGCCTCTCAGGTGGGAAGGCGTCGTTGATCCGGCTTGCCTCGGCGGCCACTGCAGCTGCCATGTCAGCGCCACATTCAACAGCCTTGCGCTGCCATTCGGCTATGTAGTCGTTCGTCTCGGTCAGGCCTGCAACGGTTGCGGCACGGTCTATTGCGCGTTGGAACCGCGCATCCAGGAGGGCCTTTTCACGGTGTCTGCCGGCCTGAGCGGTCACCTGTGCAGGGATGTCGCGCCAGTAGATGGTTATGAGCTTGGCAGCCATCGGGTCAGGCCACCCTGGCTGGGGAGGCCGTTGTTCCGGAGATCGGGTCAGCAGTTCTCGGATCACCCAGGTGCATGACGCTCGTCTCCAACTCGCCACACCCGGTGCGACGAACCTCGTAGCGGAGTTTAAGACGTTCGGCGGCCAGCCTTCCCTTTTCGACGAGGGTCGGGTCGTCGGTCTGGGACAGGTAGAGCAGCCTCGTGTAGTGGCCAAAGTAGTCGGGGAGGAGTTGTGGATACCGGTCAAGGCCCAGGCCGGCTATGACAATGCGATCGAAGTGTCTTACCAGGTAGTCCGTCAGGTAGAAGGTCCCGATCTCGGCCTCCTGAATCTCGCCGAAAGGTTCCGATCCTGCGAAGAATTCGTAGCAATGGGCGCCCGGGAGGCGCTCGACGCCGAGTTCGGTGCAGATGGCGTCCAGGCGGCCACCGGTTCCGCAGTCGGCGTATCCGACGAACACGCGGTCGTAGCGACCCTGGGCCGACCTGACCCGCTCCTCTACGGCATCTGGAATGAGGACAGGTGTGTTGTGGTACGAGGCTGGGAGACACTCCACGTCGATCTGATCGAGGCCGTTGGCCCTGACCACCTTGAGGAGTTCCCGTGCCAGCGCCCCGCAGGCGATGATCAGGGTTCGCCCGTTGGCGGCCCCGGTCTGGCGGGGCACTGCCTAGGCCGCTGCCGCGCGGCGCTCGGCGATGAGGCGCTGGGCGGTCTCTGCTGCTACAGCCGCGTCCCGGCAGTAGGCATCGGCTCCGATGGCCTCGCCGAACTCCAGGTTCAGGGGTGCCCCGCCGACGATCACCGAGTACTCGGAACGGAGGCTCTTCTCCTCGAGGGTGTCGATGACCACCTTCATGTAGGGCATCGTGGTGGTCAGCAGGGCTGACATGCCGAGGATGTCGGGCTTGTGTTCGTCGAGAGCTCCGAGGAACTCCTCGACGTCGGTGTTGATGCCGAGGTCGATCACCTCGAACCCGGCGCCCTCAAGCATCATGCCGACCAGGTTCTTGCCGATGTCGTGGATGTCGCCCTTGACGGTTCCGATGACGACCTTGCCGATTGGTTCGGCTCCGGTCTCGGCCAGTAGTGGTCGCAGGATCGACATCCCGGCCTTCATTGCGTTGGCTGACAAGAGCACCTCGGGGACGAAGAGGATCCCGTCGCGAAAGTCGATGCCGACGATCCGCATTCCCTCGACCAGGGCTTCGTCCAGGACCCTTGAAGGGCCCCAGTCGCGGCCGAGCAGGATGTTGGTGCCCTCTGCGATCTCGTCTGCGAGGCCGTCGTAGAGGTCGTCGTGCATCTGGCTGACCAGGTCCTCGTCGGACAGGCTGGTCAGATCGATCTCCTCGTCGATGGTTTCGTCTTCTGCCATGGTTCGTCGCTCCGTTGGGGCTCGGGGCCGTTTGGTCGGCGACCGGGCCATTGTTTCTGTTCTTCTGCAGAATCTGGTCCCGTCATGTGGGAAGGGTCTGCAATGCGGGAACTCTACTCATCGCGGGAATCCGGGTCCACCATTAGTGGTCAGGTTCCCACAATGCGGGAAAACCGCTATCGTGGCCCTTTCGACCACCAGACACGAGGCACAAGAGTGCGAACCGTCCAGAGCATCGAACGGGCCTTCGGGCTGCTTGAGGAGTTGGCAGGCGAGCCGGCAGGAATCAGCGAACTCGCCCGCAGGATTGGCCTTCCGACCAGCACGGTTGCCCGGCTGCTCGGAACCCTCGAAGGAGTCGGTGCCATCGAGCGGGTCACTGACGGCACCGGTTACCGCATCGGCCCCACCCTCGTGACGCTGTCATCCAGCGTTGATCCCTCCCAGAGTCTGTTGGCGGTGGCCCAGCCGTTCATGGTCGAGCTGGTGGATCTGGTTGCCGAGGCCGTGGGCATCTCGATACCGGCCGGCTACGACGTCCACTACGTGGAACAGGTCGACTGTGCCCACCCGGTGCAGGTCAGGGACTGGACCGGCACCAGCCTGCCCATGCACATCGTGTCAGCCGGTCTGGTCGTACTGGCCCAGTGGCCCGACGAGGCGGTGGACCGCTACCTCGGCCGGCGCCTTGAGCGCTACACGCCAGACACGGTGATAAGCCCCGACGCTGTCAGGAAGCGCCTGGCGCAGGTCCTCACCGATGGCTACATCTGGACCGAGGAGGAGTTCGCCGAGGGCATCAACTCGGTGGCAGCACCGCTCTTTGGAAGCGGCGGCGTTGTCGTGGGATCCGTCCACGTCCACGGCCCCAGCTACCGGTTCCCCGATGCGACCATGCGCGACGTGATCGCCGGGCAGGTCGTTGCATCCGCGGCGGCGATCTCGTCTGCCCTCGGCCATGGCCACGAGGCCTGAGGGGAAAGGCAGGTGTCGGGTTGCCTGTCAATGTGCTCACCGTCGGGTAACTGAGCATGTCTGCCGTCTACGGAGCGGTCGCGTCCGTCGGCATCGGGGTGGGAGACCACCTCACCCGCGGTGCCGCCGACCGTGTGGGAGTACGCCTCACGTTGGCGTCCTTCTTCTTCGTGGGCATCCCTGTGTCAGCCGTGGGAGCACTGGTCATGGACAGCCAGTGGCTCGCCGCCGACATCTTCATCGGGGCGCTGACCGGAATCATCGCCGTCACCTCGCTGGGCTTTCTCTATCTGGGATATGCCTCAGCCACCGCCGGGGTCGTTGCCCCTCCGGCAGCTGTCATCGGGGTGGCGTTACCCGTGGTGGTCGACCTGGCCCGGGGAACGGTTCCCACCATCACGGTCGTTGCCGGGATGGTTCTTGGCATGGTGTCGGTGCTGCTCATCACCGTCAGCCCCCGGCGCGCCGGAGACGTACGACGTGGCTTCTCGTTCGGGCTGGTTGCGGGCATCGGGTACGGGTGCATGTTCATCATGCTCGATCAACTCAGTGCCGCTAGCGGCTTCTGGCCGGTTATGGCCCAGCGGGCGGTCGCGTTCGCTGCTCTGGCGGCTATAAGCATTGGTTTGCGAAAGCCGGTGTTCCCGACCCGAGCGGCCTTTCGGACGATCGTCCACGGGTCAATCTGGGGTGGGATCGGTGCGATGTTCTTCGTCTACGGCTTGCAGCACGGTGACCTTGCCCCGGTGACGGTCACGGGAACCCAGTACGCGGCCGTGACCGTGGTCTGCGGAATCGTCTTCCGGGATGAGCGGATGCGATGGTGGCAGGGGGTAGGGCTGCTTGGCGCAGTCTCGGCGGTTGCCCTGATCGTTGCCGGCTGAGGGGCAATCAGCGACAGGATCAGGTGCGCCAGGTGTTTCGGAGCGTTTCGAGCCCGCCATCAACCGAGATGGTTTGGCCGTTGACGAAGCGTGCCGCAGGTGAGGCCAGGAACACCGCCATGGCTGCGATGTCCTCGGCATCCACGAATGTCCGCATCGAGACCTGGTTCTCGTAGCCGGCCCTGATCTCGTCCCTGCTCGTGCCGGTGGCGGTGGCCTCTGCGGAGATGACGCGGTCCATGCGGTCTCCGCCGACCGATCCCGGACAGATCGTGTTCACGCGGATGCCCAACTCGCCGAGTTCCATTGCAAGCGTCGCGCCCAGTCCTACAGCCGCCCACTTCGAGGCCGCGTACGGTGACCTCATCGGGTAGCCAGTGATGCCTGCCGTCGACGAGGTGTTCAGGATCGAGCCACCACCTGCCCGTCGCAACAGGGGAACTGCACGCCTGCACATCAGGAACATGGACCGCACGTTGATCGCCATGGTCAGGTCCCAGTCACCCACGTCGAGATTTTCGATCGGGCCCGTGGGTCCTGCGATCCCGACGTTGTTGCACAACACATCGAGTCCACCGAGTTGTTCCTCGACCGCTTCGAAGAGTTCGTGAACGGACCCCTCGTCGGAGACGTCCGTGGGCGTCATGGAAGCGCCATCGGGTGGCTGGCCGGCCAGATCGGCCACGTGGACAATTGCATCGTCGTCCAGGAATGCCTGGACCATGGCCCTTCCGATTCCTGAGGTTCCACCCGTCACGAGCACCCGCTGGGGGGAGTGACCTGAACTGGTGTTGTCGGGCATGTGGCCTCCCACGGTCGGCTGGGTGCTGTGACCACCGTCAGGGTCGATCTGGCGGCAACCTAGTCGCGGCTCCAGCGGCCACAGCGCCCTTCAGCCTGGAGAAGATCTCTTCCCACTTCGTGGAAATACCATGCCGAAAACAGGTAGTCTCCCGATCCAACGCGTTGACATCGCTTCAGGTGACGGTGCCGATGGTGTCAACCACACGCCCGGGGCCGCCCAGACCGGCCGACCTCCGCTGCGAAGGAGCACACAATGAGTGAATTCCCGAACCGCGCCAACGTCGTCGTGATCGGCGCAGGCATCGTCGGAAGTTGTCTGGTTGGGCACCTCGCCCGCCTGGGGTGGACCGACATTGTCCTCGTGGACAAGGGGCCCCTGCCCAATCCGGGTGGATCCACCGGCCATGCATCCAACTTCATCTTCCCCGTCGACCACAACAAGGAAATGGCTCTCCTCGGTGAGCAGAGCGCCAACCAGTTCCGCGACATGGATCTCTCGGTCGACCCCGGCGGAATCGAGGTTGCCCGCAGCGAGGAGCGAATGGAGGAGCTGAGGCGACGTATGACCTCTGCCAAGGCATGGGGGATTGAGGCGTACCTGCTGTCACCCGCAGGGGTGAGGGATTTGGTCCCGTTCATCAACGACGACGTCATCCTGGGTGGCTTCTACTGCCCGACTGTCTCGGTTGTCGACTCGCTCGAGACCGGAACCACCATGCGCAGGGAGGCAATCGAGACCGCCGGATGCCAGGTCTTTGCCAACACCGAGGTACTCGACATCGAGACCGTCGAGGGCGACGGTGGGGTGACGGCAGTGAGTGCCGTCGTCACCGACAAGGGCACCATCTCCACCGAGTATGTCGTGATCGCCTGCGGGGTCTGGTCAAACCGCCTCGCCAACATGGCCGGGGCCACGATTCCGCTGGTACCGACAGTCCACCAGATGGCCGATGTCGGGCCCATCGACATCCTGGCCGAGACCAATAACGAGATCGGCTACCCGGTCGTTCGCGACATGGACTCCTTTTGCTACGAGCGCCAGTCGGCCGGTTCCATGGAGGTCGGCTCATACGGGCACCGTGCGATCCTGCACCACCCCGACGAGATCCCCTCAAACGAGGAGGCCGCCCTCTCACCCACCGAAATGCCCTTCACTCCCGATGACTTCGACGAGCAGATGGAACAGGCCATCGAGCTGATGGACATGCTGGGCGAGGCCGAGATCAGGTACGCCATCAACGGGCTCCTATCGCTGACACCCGACGGCATGCCCTGCCTCGGCGAGACCACTGAGGTACGCAACCTCTGGTCGGCCGCTGCAGTCTGGGTCAAGGAGGGCCCGGGCATGGCCCAGGTCGTCGCCGAGTGGATGACCTACGGCTACCCGCGTGTCATCGACGCCCACGGTGCCGACATCTCCCGCTTCTACGACGGTGAGCGCAGCGACGAGCACATATGGTCTCGCGCCGACGAGAGCTTCATCAAGACATACGGCATCGTCCACCCCCAGGAACAGTGGGGCGGGCGTCGCAACATCGAGGTGGGCCCCTACTTCTCCCGACAGCAGGACCTGGACGCCATGTTCTTCCAGGCTCGCACCTGGGAGCGGCCACAGTGGTTCGGCTCCAACGCCGATCTGGTCGAGCGCTACGGCCTCGAGGAACGACCGGTGGAATGGGACAACCGGTGGTGGAGCCCGATAACGGTCGGCGAACACCTCAACCTCCGGGAGAACTGCGGCCTCGTCGACCTCAGTGCCTTCCAGGTCTATGAACTGGAAGGACCCGGAGCAGTGGCCTTCGCCGACAGGCTGGCGGTCAACAAGGTCGATGTGGCTGTGGGGCGCTCCATCTACACCCCGTGGCTGACCGCCGACGGGGGCTTCCACTCCGACCTCACCATGATGCGCATGGGCGTGGACAGGGTCCGAATCGTCACCGGTGTCTTTGACGGCGGGCGCGACGAATTCTGGGTTAGGAAGCACATGCCCACCGACGGCTCGGTGACCTTTCACAACATCACGAAGCAGGTCACCACCCTCGGCCTGTGGGGCCCCAATGCCCCCGCCGTTCTGGGCCAACTGACAGACCAGGACCTCAGCCAGAACGGCTCGTCGTACGGAAGCATTGTTCCGATCCAACTCGACTGTGGTGGTAACAGAATCGACGTATCACTGTTCCGCATCTCCTATGTGGGTGATACCGGCTGGGAGGTCTACACCGACTGGGACAACGGGCCGGCCCTGTGGGACGCCGTCATGGCTGTCGGTGCAGACCTCGGGATCAGGCCTACCGGTGGTGGTGTGTACGGATCCTCCGGCCGCCTCGAAAAGGGCTACCGCCTTATGGGCGCCGAACTGGAGAGCGAGTACAACCCGCTCGAGGCCGGCCTCGCCCGACCAAAGGTCAAGGCCGCCGACTTCATCGGTAAGGAGGCCTACCTGGCTGCCCGTGAGAAGGGCGAGCCAGAGGCCCTCATGACCGTCCTGACAGTCGAGGACCAGACGGACAGCCATGGCCGACGACGCTTCATGCAGGGTGGGAACGAACCCATCCTGACCCCCGACGGCAACCGCATAGTCGACTCCCACGGCCGCGCCAGCCGTGTCACCTCGGCAGGGTTCGGCCCGTCGGTCGGAAAGCACCTTCTGATGGCCTACCTGCCACGCGAGTTGGCCATACCCGGTACGGACCTGCAGGTCATGTATATGAACGACCTGTTCCCGGTGACCGTTGCCGCGACCGGGGCGGTTTTTGACGCCGACGACACCCGGATGAAGTCGTAGCAACGACCATGCGGATACTTGTCTGCGTGAAGCGGGTTCCAGCTCCTGGATCCCGAATCAACGTCACGCCTGATGGCCATGCCGTCGACACGGCCCATCTCGGGTTCACCACCAGCCCCCATGAGGAATGCGCGGTCGAGGAGGCCGTGCAGATCGCCGAGGAGCACGATGGCGAGGTGACGGTCCTCACGCTGGGACCGCCCGAGGCCGAGGAGCAATTGCGCTACGCGGCCAGCGTCGGTGCACACAATCTGGTTCTCATACCGATCAGCGAGGTCGACTGGGACCCACAGCGGACTGCCTCGGCGCTGACTACGGCGATTATTGACCTCGAGTCGGCCGACGGTCCGTTCGACCTGATCCTGTTCGGTAACGAGTCGGCTGACGCCGGTGGATTCCAGGTGGGTATCCGGGTGGCCTACGCCCTCGGCCGGCCGGTCGTCAACGGGATCAAGGGCATCGACGTGGCCAACGGAACGGCCAGTGCCAGACGTGAGATCGACGGCGGGTTCGAGGTCTACGTGGTTCCGGTGCCAGCGGTGATGGGGATCAAGGAGGGCATCAACCTCCCGAGGTACCCGACAATGAAGGGCCGCCTGGCATCAAAGAAGGCCGAGGTCCACTCGGCAGTAGTCGAGGCGGCAGCCGGAGGCCAGGCAAGGGTCCGGTTGCACAGGCCTGTTGAACAGGTCAGCGAAACTGTGATCCTGGGCAACGGCCCTGAGGCCGCATCAGCCGTAGTTGACCTGCTCGAGGAACTCGGGGTGCTGTCATGACCCTCCTCATCCTCTGCGACCACGATCGCGGCACACTGGCCGAGGCGTCCCTCGAGGCGCTCACCTTCGGGAGGGACCTCGCCCAGCGGGCCGGGCTCTCCTGCGAGGCGGTGCTGATAGGAGAGGACGCAGAGTCGGCGGCCGGTCCGCTTGCAGCCCATGGTGCCGTACAGGTCCACCTTGCCAGCCATGTTCTGCTGACCGACTACGGCCCCGAGGCGTGGGGCGAGACCCTCACCCAGTTGACGCGCTCAACCGGGGCCACAGCGGTAATGGCATGCGGGACCGATCGCGGCAACGAGGTGATTGCGCATGTGGCGGCCAGGCTCGATGAACCCTTCGTGGCTAACTGCACCAATATCACCCCCGGCGACACCTGGACGATGACACGCGTGCAGTGGGGTGGCTCGCTTCTCGAGGATGCAACCCTGGATGCCGGCCACAGGCTTGTGACGGTTGCCCATCACGCGGTGGAGGCGACACCGACCGAGACACCGGCTGACGGTGCACTTGTTCAGTTCACCCCGGACCTGGTTGCCGAGGCGGCCCGAACGGTCGTCAAGGACCGGGTGGTCCTGACACAGGGCATCACGCTTGCAACATCACCTGTGGTCGTGGGTGGCGGCAGGGGGGTCGGGTCAGAGGACGGATTCGCCCAGCTGGAGGACCTTGCTGGAGCCCTCGGCGGCGTTGTCGGCTGTTCGCGTGCTGTGACGAACAACGGATGGCGACCACACAGCGACCAGGTCGGACAGACCGGAACCCGCATCGCCCCCGACATCTACATTGCGGCGGGCATCTCGGGTGCCATCCAGCACTGGGTAGGTGCGATGGCCGCAAAGAACATCCTGGCCGTCAACACCGACGGAGAGGCCAACATGGTGGCGAAGGCCGGGTACGCGGTGATTGGTGACCTCCACAAGGTCCTCCCCGCGATTACCGAGGAGATCGTCCTCCGGAGGGGTTAGGTCACAGGTCAGCGTTGTCATCCGGTAGGAGGTCATCGCGGTCGTGCCCTTCCCTTGCCAGACGCCTGACGAACACTCCGGACCTGGGCTTGGGCTCGAAGTACGAGGACTTTGGAGGCATCCGCTCGTCGGCGTCTGCAACCGCCATCAACTCGTCGACTGACGTGGCATGGAGGATGAAGCCGATGTAGTGGTTGTCGTCGCAACGCTGGACCAGGGTGTCGAGGCCGAGGGGGTCGGGCACGTAGGAGATGTTCGGGTCGCTCCCGGCATCAGCAATGCCGAACACGGGTGTCAACACCGAGTCCTGGAGTCGGGAGACGTCGAGCAGGTCGACCGGGCGCCTGCCGGACGCCTCCGGGAGCACCAGCGAGTACCAGAAGCCGTCCATGTAGACGCCAACCGTTCCCGGGACGGTTGGGCGTGCCGAACCGGCATCTTCTTCGGGAAGTATCCGACCGACCTCCGACAGGGCTTCGAGCAGCTCATCTGTCGTTCGATGGCTCTGGTCGGCGACCACGCGGTGGAACGGAAGGACCAGCATCTCGGAATCAGGGAACAGCACCGCCTGGGTCCAGCCCAGTGGACCGTCGGGATCAGAGGAACGGGACCGGGCCGTTGCCGCTGCAGCGAGGCGGTGGTGGCCGTCGGTCACGTAGAGGGTGCGGTCCCCCAGAAGGTCGATCAGCATGTCGGCGTCGCTGCCGGTGACGGCCCAGACAGCCTGGCTGACGCCGTCGTCGTTGGTCTCCAGGTCGGGGGTCACACGGCAGAGCCGTGCCACCTCTGCGGCCAACTCGCCGCTGCTGCGAAATGTCAGGGAGACGGGACTTGACGAGGCTCCGACCGTAGTGAGGTGCATGGCAAGGAGGTCGGTGCGACCCGGCCGGACTGCCTCGTGGCGCAGGATCCGGCGGTCGCTCTCCTCTGTAACGGGGACGAGGCCCATTATCCCTGTCTGCACGTGTCGGCTACCGGGCCCGTTCTCGGGTCGGTCTACCCCGAGGCGGTAGAGGAAGAGCGTCGGTTCGTCGTGTTGCACGTATGCGTCCACGTCGTAGAGCTGCTGCATGGCGGCGCTGCATCCGTTCAACAGGCCCTCAACGTCGTAACGTCGCTCCGGGGCTACGTCCTCCTGGGAGCGGGTCACGTGCAGGAAGCTGAACTGGTTGACGGCTGCGATTGCGGCACGCTCAGCAGACGAGTAGGCGTCGTAGGGACCGGTGGTCACCCTCTCGACCCACTCTGGTCGGATGACGAGGCCCGGGAGCGGGCGAAGGAGGGTCATCGGTCGTGGTGGGTCACCCTGACCCGGATCACGTGCTCAAGACAGGCGAGCCTGTCGGTAAGCGATTCGGGGACCTCCCCGGATACATCAATTACGGCAACTGCTGCGGTTTCGCCCTCGAACACCTTGTTCTGCATCGTCTGGACGTTTATCTCCGACCTCCGCAGATGTTCGAAGACGGCGGCCAGAACCCCGACCCGGTCGTAGTGCCTGATGGTGATGGTCGATGTGCCGAGGCGGGTGTGGACAACGTTCACACAGTTCAACAGGTCGCCGCTCCGGTAGCCCTCGATCACCTCGATGGTTCCCGCGGATGTGGCGTCCTGGGCCTGCTGGGTGGAGGCTCCAACATGGTGGGTTCCCACGACGTTCGGGTTGGACGCCAGCCGCGAGGAGAACTCACCCGTTCCCTGGTCGGGCTCGCCGCAGAACACGTCCAGCCCGGGCCTGATGCCCTTCTCCTCGATGGCAGCGAGCAGGGCGTCTTCGTCCACGACCTGGCCTCGGCTTGTGTTCAAGAGGATCGCTCCGGGTCGCATCCTGTCGAGGAATGCGGCGTCGACGAGGCCCTCTGTACCGAGCCCGCCCGGGACGTGGACGGAGACTATGTCGGACCTACCGAGCAGGTCTTCGAGGCTGTTGACCAGCCTGATTCCTGTGGACCTGATCCGGGCCTCGGTGTCGGGATCGCGGTCGGTCTTTCGGATGGCGACAACGGATATCCCGAAGCACCTGGCCCGTTCGGCGACAGCCAGGCCAATCTCGCCCACACCGATGATGCCCATCGTTCTTCCAAGGAGGCCGTCGGCGCTGCTGTACGTCTTCTTGTTCCAGAGACCGTTTCGTAGGTCGCTGGTTGCGTCGGCGATGTGGCGGTCGATTGCCAAGAGCAACCCGAGGGTTAGTTCGGCGACGGCGACGGCGCTGGTACCGGGGACGTTGCAGACGTAGACGCCGGCGTCAGCGGCCGCCTGACAGTCAATGGTGTTGGTGCCGGCACCGGACCTGACCACAAGCCCCAGGCTCCGGGCCTGGTTGATCGTGTCTGCAGTCACCTCGGTACTGCGGACGACGAGCACATCGGCATCCTCGATTGCATCAGGGAGGTCGCTGCTGGCCAACTCGGGTCGGACGATGCAGTCGTCGCCCTGCTCGCGCAAACTGTCAACGAACGCCTCGGGTAGGGCGTCTGCAAAAAGGATCTTCATGACCTCTCCTTTGACACGCCGGCACCGGCACGTGTGTGCGGGCGACGGGGTAGTCTCAGCGGACCAGAGTGGGTGCCAGCCTAGGCAGCACATCCTGTAAGCACAATGTGGCGGTGCCCGAGCCCAGGGGGTGGGGTGCCACGACTGAAGCGGGGGTTGTAATGAGCCGTCGGTACATGAACAGGAGCGTCATCGTCACCTGTGCCGTCACCGGTTCCGGTGACAGCACAGGCCGGAGCCCAGAGGTGCCGGTTACACCGGCCGAGGTTGCTGCTTCCGCGCTCAGCGCAGCGGCTGCCGGGGCGGCGATCGTGCACTGCCACGTTCGTGACCTGGAGACCGGTAAGGGCGCCCGGACCGTGGCCCTTTACGAAGAGGTCGTAGAGCGGATCAGGGCTGAGAACACCGAGGTCATCGTGAACCTGACCGCCGGGATGGGTGGCGACCTAAACGTGGGTCCCGACGATGATCCAATGAACTGGCAGGCCGGAACCGACCTTGTCGGAGGCCTCGAGCGCCTGGCCCACGTAGAGGCCATCAGGCCCGACATTTGCTCAATGGACTGCGGGTCGCTCAACTTCGGTGACGACAACGAGGTCTACGTGTCGACACCGGCGATGTTGCGGATCATGGCCGACAAGGTCAGGGAACTGGGTGTACGCCCCGAGCTGGAAATCTTCGACACCGGAAATCTCTGGTTCGCCGAGACGCTTATCGCCGAGGGCCTCGTCGATGCCCCCTACTGGCTTCAGTTGTGTCTCTCTATCCCGTACGGAACACCGATGGACGTGGGGATCCTCCAGGCCATGGTCCACCGCCTTCCGCCCGAGGCGGAGTTCACCTCGTTCGGCCTGGGTGCCATGCAAATGCCCATGGTCGCCCAGTCGGTGATGCTGGGTGGCCACGTGAGGGTCGGCCTCGAGGACAACCTCTACCTCGAGCGTGGGGTGCTGGCCACCAACGCGCAACTCGTCGAAAGAGCGGTCAGGATCGTCGAGTTGATGGGGGCGGCGGTGCAGTCTCCCGCCGAGGCCCGCAAGACCCTGGGTCTGAGTTGACATGACGGGTCGTGCCGAAGGGTTTCGACCGTGGATCCGGTTGGGTCACCACCGAGGTGGTCTGTGACCAACCCGCCTTCTTCAGGTCGGACTATCGGGGTGGTGGGTACCGGGGTCATTGGCGCAGGCTGGACTGTGCGGGCACTGGCACGAGGCCATTCGGTCGTCGCCTGGGATCCCGACTCTGGGGCGCAGGCGCGGCTCAGAGAGTTCGTCGCTAGGGCCTGGCCTTCGGCAACCAGGTTGGGCCTGTTCCCCGGTGCCAACTCGGAGAACATCACCTTTGCGTCGTCAGTTGCGGAGCTGGCTGGCATGGTCGACTGGATTCAGGAGAATGCACCCGAGCGAGAGGACCTGAAGCGGAACCTGATCAACGAGTTGGCTGGTGCCGCATCACCTGACACGGTTATCGCATCCAGCTCATCGGGCCTCCTGCCATCCCGACTCCAGCAGGGATGTCGGCACCCTGAGCGCTTCGTCATCGGCCACCCGTTCAATCCCGTGTACCTGCTCCCGCTGGTGGAGATCGTTGCGGGTTCACAGACCTCGCCCGAGACCGTTGACGCCGCGGTTGCCCACTACGACGACCTGGTAATGCACCCGCTTGTCGTCGACACCGAAATCGAGGGATACCTCTCCGACCGACTCCAGGAAGCCATCTGGCGTGAGATCCTTCACCTCGTGAAGGACGGCGTGGCCACCACAGCCCAGTTGGACGATGCAATCACCTACGGACCGGGTCTGAGGTGGGCCGGTATGGGTACGAACCTCACCTTCCACCTGGCGGGTGGTGAGCAGGGGATGCGACACATGCTCCGACAGTTCGGGCCGGCGCTCGAGTTGCCGTGGACAAGGCTGGTTGCCCCCGAGTTGACCGATGACCTTGTCGAGGCAATGGCTGACGGTTGCCTTGAACAGGCTGACGGCCGGTCGGTTGCCGACCTCGAGGCGTTGCGCGACGACTACGTAATCAACGTGATGCGCGCCCTCCGGCCGCTCGACCTGGGCGCAGGTCGCCTCGTGGCCGAACGTGAGGCCCGTATCCACTCGGCATCCGCGGTGGAACCGTGGCGGTCCGGTGAACCGGTCGCTGCACCGCTGGACTTCTACCGGGCACCCGTGGAGCCCGACTGGGTGGACTACAACGGCCACATGTCGGAGTGGGCATTCCTGACGGCATTTGGATGGGCCTCCGACAAGCTGTTCAGGTACCTGGGCATCGATGAGGCGTACCGCGATTCAGGCCATTCCTTCTTCACCGTCGAGACACATCTGAACAACCTTCGTGAGGCCTCTCTTGGTGACACCCTGCAGATCGTCACGCAGGTACTAGGTTTCGATGATAAGCGTCTGCACATCTTCCACACCATGAGAAATGATGAGACCGGCGAGTTGTTGGCGACAACCGAGCAGATGCTGTTGCACGTCGACAATGTCGCCGGGCGGACGGCACCGATTCTCGCCGGGCCGACCATGGCTCTCCGTTCGGTTGCTGCTGCCCACTCCGACCTCCCGGTACCGCGGCAGGTCGGCCGGGTAATAGCACTCGGCTGAGACCACAGACAGGAGGACCGAGGATGGACTTTGCCCCAACCGACGAGCAGGACATGATCGTCGATACGGTCCGGGCCTTTGTGCAGCGCGAGCTGGTTCCCCACGAGGATGAGGCTGAACGATTGGGTGATGTCCCACCCGCACTTGTGGAAGAGATCCGCCGGAAGGCCCTGACCGCTGGAATATATGCAGCCAACATGCCGGGGGAACTCGGAGGTGGAGGCCTCGACAACCTGACGATGGCAATGGTTGACAGGGCATTTGGCTGGACCCAGTACGCATTGCACTACGTGGTCGCACGTCCGTCGAACATTCTCCAAGCCTGCACCGGTGACCAGGTCGAGGAGTACCTGTTGCCGACGATTCGTGGCGAGCGGGTCGACTGCCTAGCCATGAGCGAACCTGATGCCGGATCAGATGTGAGGGGAATGAAATGTCGCGCGGCGTGTGATGGCGACGACTACGTCATCAATGGCACAAAACACTTCATCAGCCACGCCGACCTGGCCGACTACACCATCCTGTTCGCTGCCACCGGCGAGGAGGACTCGGCACGCGGGCCACGCAGGTTGATCACTGCATTCCTAGTGGACCACGACACGCCGGGCATGGAGGTCGTGCCCGGATACAACTGTGTCTCAAACCGCGGGTACCACAACATGATCCTCAACTTCGACGAGGCTCGGGTGCCTGCCTCCAAGGTACTTGGCGAGGTGGACCGGGGTTTTGACGTCGCCAACGAATGGCTTGGTGCCACCCGGCTCCAGGTGGCAGCCATCTGCCTTGGTCGGGCGGATCGGGCACTGGCTGTAGCCCTCGAATGGGCAGCCACACGTGAGCAGTTCGGCCAGAAGATAGGAAGGTTCCAGGGGGTTTCCTTCAAGTTGGCCGACATGAAGACCAAGCTGTTGGAGGCCGAGCTGGTGACCTACCGTGCTGCCTGGCTCATGGACCGTGACGAGATGGCCGACGCGGACGCTGCGATGGCAAAGATCTCCGCAACTGAGATGCTTCAGTTCGTGTCGGATGAGGCAATCCAGATCCTCGGAGGCATGGGGTTGATGGATGAGCTCCCTCTGGAACGGATCTGGCGTGATGCACGGGTCGACCGGATCTGGGACGGCACGAGTGAGATCCAGCGGCACATCGTCAGCCGCGGGATGCTCCGGCCGCTGGGAGCCTGACCTACCGGTTATGGCCACCGGCACCCCACTGAGTCGCCTGCTGGAGCCTCAGATGCTTGCGTTCGTCGGTGGCGATCCAGCGGAGGTCGCCATCCGGCAGTGCATGGCCCTCGGGTTTGCGGGAGACCTCTGGCCGGTCCACCCCCACAGGTCCACAATGGCCGGACTACCCGTGTTTGCGTCCCTCGGGGATCTGCCGTCACCACCCGACGCTGCGCTGGTTGCCGTCAACCGGAACGCCACGGTCGAGGTTGTTGGACAGCTGGCGAAGATGGGCGCCGGCGCGGCTATCTGCTACGCGTCGGGTTACGCGGAGGTCGGTGGTGACGGTGTCGGGCTTCAGGAGGCTCTGGTTGCCGCTGCGGGCGACATGCCACTTGTCGGCCCCAACTGCTACGGAACCGTTTCCGCAACGGTCGGGGCAGCGCTGTGGCCCGACCAGCAGGGGCTGTCCCGGGTGGACCGCGGTGTAGCCCTGGTCACCCAGAGTGGGAACATCGGCCTGAACCTGACGATGCAGGACCGTGCCATGGGTATCAGCCACGTCCTCACGCTCGGCAATCAGGCTGGGCTGGGGGTCGAGGACTGTCTGGAGGCGTTGGTGGGCGACCCATCGGTGTCCGGGATCGGTCTCCATGTGGAGGCGCTTGGTGATGTCGCCAGGTTCGAGGCCGCCTGCCATGTGGCCCTGGAGGCGGGTATTCCAATCGTCGTTCTCAAGACCGGATCATCGGATCAGGGTGCGCTCATTGCCGCATCCCACACGTCATCGCTTGTGGGCAACGAGGCCGCCTACGGGGCCCTCTTTGACAGGTCGGGAGTTCGCAGGGTCCGCTCGATACCAGAGCTCCTGGACACACTCCTCGTAATGGAGAAGCTCGGACCGCTGCCAGGTCGGCGGATAGTGAGCCTGAGCTGCTCAGGGGGTGAGGCCTCGGTGGTCGCCGACAGTTCGGAGACCCTGGACCTGGAGTTCCCGGAGTTCGAACCGGCCCATGCCAGCCGAATCGCCGACACGCTCACGGATCTGGTGACCGTGTCTAATCCACTCGACTACCACACGTTCATCTGGGGTGACGAGGCCCGTCTCACCAGGTGCTTCACCGAGGTCATGGACGGGCCCGTTGATGCGGCGGTGCTGGTTCTCGACTTTCCGCGCTCCGACCTGGACGGCTCGGACTGGTGGCCCACCCTGCATGCCTTCCTGGACGCCGCTCAGCAGACGGGTACAGCGGGAGTGGTGGCATCGTCGATGGCTGAGAACATGCCACCAGAGGCCGAGGAGATTGCCGTCGCCGCAGGCCAGGTTGCCGTTCGAGGGATTACGCCAGCGTTGTCGGGCCTCGAGGCGGCAGGCTGGTGGGGCAGGCGCCGTCAGCTCCCGGCGGTCGACCGGGTTGGTGGGCTGTCGTACCCACCGGTGACCATCACCGAGTACGAGGCCAAGTCCCTTCTGTCGGAAGTCGGAATCCGGGTACCGAACAGCGAGTTGGTTGATGCCGGTGAAGCAGCCCGGGCAGCAGAGCGGATCGGCCGGCCTGTGGTCGTGAAGCGTTCCGGGGGCGCCCACAAGACCGAGTCAGGTGGAGTTGCCCTTGACCTGGTCGATTCTGCGTCTGTTCAGGAGGCAGCGGATCGGATGGGCGGACAGGTCCTCGTCGAACAGCAGGTCGATGGTGCCCTTGTCGAGATGCTGGTGGCTGTACGCAGGGAACCACCCGTCGGGTGGCTTCTCACTATGGGAGCAGGTGGGATCCTGGTCGAGGTGATGGCCGACACACGGAGTCTGTTGCTGCCGGCATCGGCGGCAGAGGTCGTGGCGGCGCTCGAGGGCCTGGCCATCTGGCCCATATTGGCGGGGCACAGAGGTCGGCGGGCTGCCGACCTGGATGCGATCATCAAGGTTGTGGAGTCGCTGCGCAGTCTTGTTCTGGACAAGCCGGACCTGGTCGAGGTGGAGATCAACCCCCTGCTCGTCCTTGGTGACGGAGCTGTAGCCGTTGATGCCCTGATCACCATGGAGGTGCACGAATGACCGAGGCCGTTCAGACCCGGGTAGACGGGGCCGTAATAGAGGTCACCCTGGATCGACCACGGGCAAATGCGATTGATGCTGAGACCAGTCGGGAGTTGGGTCGTGTCTTCGCTGACTTTCGTGACGATCCGGATCTGAGGGTCGCCATTCTCACCGGTGCCGGTGACAGGTTCTTCTCTGCGGGCTGGGACCTCCGTGCAGCAGCCGAAGGCGAGGAGTTCGAGGCCGACTACGGAGAAGGTGGGTTTGGTGGGTTCACCGAGTTGCCTGAGCGCAACAAGCCCGTGATCTGTGCGGTCAACGGGCTGGCGGTAGGTGGCGGGTTTGAGATCACACTTGCCGCCGAGCTCGTCGTGGCAGCTGGGCATGCCGAGTTCTTTCTCCCGGAGACCGGCCTCGGGCTGATTCCCGATGCAGGTGCGGTGCGCCTTCCCAGGGTCCTTCCTCCGGTGGTAGCAAACGAGGTGCTGTATGCCGGAAGGCGAATGGATGCGGCCGAGGCGATGCGATGGGGCCTTGTGAACGCGGTTGCACAGGCTGACGAGTTGATGGATGTGGCACGGGACCTTGCGGGAAGGATCGTCTCAGCGGCACCACTTGCTGTCGGGGCGGCCATGGCCGTGGCCCGGCTGACGGGACATCTCCCACTCCAGGAGGCGTTTGGGACGATGAGGTCGGGTGGGCTGGAGGCATATGAGCAGATGCTGGCGTCAGAGGACTCCGACGAAGGGCCAAGGGCATTCACCGAGAAGCGTGAACCAGCCTGGAAGGGCCGCTGAACTACGAACGGTCGTCAGCCCGGTGCGGTAGGTTCTCGCCGACTTCAGCGACCGGGAGTCGGACATTCGCGATTGGAGAGCAGATGGGCCAGCGTCTGACCACGCCGATGGTGCGAGAGAACGGGGTGCTCCGCGATGCCACCTGGGACGAGGCACTCGACCTAGCTGCCCGGGGATTCCGGTCGGTGGTCGACACCCACGGCTCCACGGCGTTCGGTATGTTCAGTTGTTCCAAGACCACCAACGAGGTCAACTACGCCGCCCAGAAGTTTGCCCGAACGGTCATCGGGTCAAACAACATCGACAGCTGTAATCGAACTTGACACGCACCCAGCGTCGTCGGTCTGGCGACGGTCTTCGGAGCAGGAGGTGGAACTTCCGCGTATGCCGAGATAGAGGGAACAGACGCAATCGTCCTCTGGGGGTCCAATGCCCGGGCGGCGCACCCGATCTTCTTCCACCACCTCCTCAAGGGAGTTGACGCCGGAGCTCGCATGTGGGTTGTTGACCCACGCCGGACCACCTCTGCCAGGTTCGCCGACATGTGGCTGGGCCTTAACGTCGGAACCGACATCGCGCTCGCAAACGGCGTGGCGAGGGAGATCATCCACGCCGACCTTGTCAACGTCGAGTTCGTGGAGAACGCGACCGTGGGTTATGAGGACTTCGCCTCCCACGTGGAGCCCTGGACCCTTGACAGGACGGCCGAGGTGACTGGTGTGCCGGCTGAGGCGATTCGCGACCTTGCCCGCGGTTACGCAGGTGCGGCCACCGCTCAGCTCATGTGGACGCTGGGCATTACCGAACACCACACGGCGGTCGACAACGTCCTCGCCCTGTGCAACCTGGCCCTGTTGACCGGGCATGTCGGACGCTGGGGGTCGGGCCTGGTGCCTCTGAGGGGTCAGAACAACGTGCAGGGAGGCGGCGACATGGGCGCCCTGCCCAACAAGTTGCCCGGGTTCCAGGATGTGGCCGATGACGACGTGCGGGCCCGGTTTGAAGGAGAATGGGGAACCACGATTCCACCAGAGCCTGGGTGGCACCTGACGCAGATGTTCGAGGCAATGGGGCGGGGGGATCTCAGGGCCGTATGGGTCATCGGCGAGAACCCGGCCGACTCCGAGGCCGACGTAAACCACGCCAGGGAGATGCTGGGTCGCCTTGACCACCTCGTGGTCCAGGACGTGTTTATGACAAGGACCGCCGAGATGGCCGACGTCGTGCTTCCGGCTGCCCTCGGCTGGGCCGAGTCCGACGGAACTGTCACATCCAGTGAACGCCGTGTGCAGCGCACCCGAGCGGCTGTAAGGCCACCTGGCGAGGCCCGTCAGGAGATCGACGTGATTGCCGACGTGGCAGAGCGGATGGGATCTGCCTGGGGCCGACCGACTGCAGAGGAACTCTGGGATGAACTCCGGTCGGTCTCACCGATGCACGGCGGGATGTCGTGGCAGCGGCTCGAGGACGTGGGTGGCATCCAGTGGCCGTGTCCCGATGAGGGCCACCCGGGCACACCGTTCCTGCACGGTCGCCTGTGGGAGCGACCGATTGGTGGTCGGCGGGCGCCCTTCTCATGTGTCGACGACCATCCACCGGTGGACCAGTTGACCGACGAGTTCCCCCTGCGGCTCACGACGGGGCGCGTACTCGACTCCTACAACACCGGTGTCCAGTCCGGGAAGTTCAACTCTCCGATCCGGTCCGGTGATGCGCTGGAACTCTCTGCCGATGATGCCGGGTCACTTGGGCTGGCGCGGGGTGACAGGGTCATGGTCTCGTCGCGGCGGGGTTCGATCGAGATGACCGTGGCGGTGGATCCTGACTTGCCTGTGGGTCTGGCGTTCACGACGTTCCACTTTCCCGAGAGTGCTGATGTGAACCAGTTGACCAGCGATGCGTGGGACACCAGGTCGGGCACGTCCGAGTTCAAGGCGGCGGCGATTCGTGTCGAGAAGTTGGACGTGGCTGCCGGTGCCTGACCTTCGATTTGGAACGACGGCGCCGACCGGTGCGGAGGTGGCCGCAGTCGACGCGGTGGTCGCCGGGGTCGGTCCGGCCACCCTGGTCGTCGGTGAACGTCTGGTGTTGGGAGGCCGGCACCGCGCTGCGGCGCGGCGCAACCTGTTGCTTCCTGCGTTGCATGCTCTCCAGCGGGCTGTTGGTTGGATCAGCCCCGGGGGCCTCGACCATGTGTGTCGGGTGCTCGAGGTTCCACCGGCCGAGGCCTATGGGGTGTCGACGTTCTACCACCTGTTCAGCCACTCCGAACCTGTAGCAGATTCCACCGTCCATGTCTGTGACGACATCGCTTGTCGTGGTGTTGGGGCGATGGGGCTGATCGAGGACCTGCGCGGTGCAGGTCACCATGTGCGGCCCAGCCCGTGCCTTGGGCAGTGTGAGCGTGGGCCTGCCGCCCTGGTCCAGCGAACAGGTGTCGACGACCTGTCGGTTGCCCCCGCACCGGTGGCTGATGTCGAGGCGGCGATCGGGTCGTCCAGTTCGTCAGCGGCGGTCGTTCTCCCACAGGCAGGGTCGGGCAACCTCCATCTCCTGGCACGGGTCGGTGTCGTGGATCCAGGCTGCCTCGACGACTACCGGGCGAATGGCGGATACTCGGCTCTCGAGGCGGCATTGGCGATGGGACCGGGTGGGGTAGTCAGGGAACTGACGGCCTCGGGTCTCTCGGGGCGCGGTGGGGCGGCGTTCCCGACAGGGGTGAAGTGGCAGGCGGTTGCCGACCAGGTGGGTCGCCCGAAGCACGTTGTCTGCAATGCCGACGAGTCCGAGCCGGGAACGTTCAAGGACCGGACCCTCATGGAGGGCGATCCGTTCGCGATTGTCGAGGCCATGACGATCGCTGGGCTCACGGTGGGGGCGGAGCAGGGCTGGATCTACGTGCGCGGGGAGTACCCGGTGGCCGCTGCCCGTCTGACCGCAGCCATCGATGCGGCCAGGGGTGCCGGCCTCCTGGGCGATGACGTGGCCGCCTCGGGGCATCGGTTCGACATTCAACTGAGGAGGGGGGCCGGCGCATACATATGTGGCGAGGAGACGGCCCTGTTCAACTCGATCGAGGGCTACAGGGGCGAGCCCAGGAACAAGCCTCCGTTCCCCACCACTCACGGTCTGTTCGGTGAGCCGACCGTAATTAACAACGTCGAGACCCTCGTGAACGTCCTTTCCATCGCCCGTGACGGTGGTGGGGCATATGCGGCGCTTGGAACCGAGCGCTCGCCGGGTACCCGCCTGTTCTGCGTGAGCGGCAGGGTTTGGGCGCCGGGTACCTACGAGCATGAGTTCGGTGTCACCCTCGGAGACGTCATCGAGAAGGCCGGTGGGCTGGTCGATGGCAGCGAGTTGAGGGCTGTGCTGTTGGGTGGGGCGGCAGGTTCGTTCGTGGGACCCGACCAGATGGATCTTCCCCTCACCCTTGAGGCAACCCGCGAGGCAGGTCTGTCCCTGGGTTCCGGTGTGGTGATGGTCTTTGACCAGAACGACGACATCGTCGACACCGTGCGCCGGATAGCGGAGTTTTTCAGAGACGAGTCCTGTGGACAGTGCGTACCGTGTCGTGTGGGGACCGTGCGGCAAGAAGAGGTCCTTGTGCGACTCGACAGGGGAGGATCGTTCCCGGATGAGCGCGACCTGCTGGATGACCTCGGATCTGTGATGCGCGATTCCTCGATCTGCGGGCTGGGACAGACGGCATCAGGGGCCGTCCGTTCAGCCATCGACCTGGGCCTGCTGGGTGGTGTCTCGTGAACGAGGTCAACGTGGGAGAACCACGCCCTCTCGTGCAGTTGACCATCGACGGCAACGTCGTGAAGGTGCCTGAGGGGTTGACCATCCTGGATGCATGCCGCCGCGAGGACATCGACACACCAACGCTCTGTTGGGCATCGAACCTCACGCCTGTGAACGTGTGCCGTGTGTGTGTCGTCGAGGTCGAGGGGTCACGGGTGCTGGTTCCGTCGTGTTCCCGTCTGGTCGAGCCCGGAATGGTCGTGTCAACTGACTCCGAGCGGGTACGTACGAGCCGGAAGATGGTCTACGAACTGCTGGCATCGTCCGTCGAGATGGATCGTGCCGACACCTCCGTGCATGCGTGGATGGAGCACTACGGCGTGAGGCCCGAGCGGATGGGAGATCGTGATGAGATCGCCACGGTCGCCCAACCACCGAAGGTGCAGGACGACCTGTACGTGCGCGACTACGAGCGCTGCATTCTCTGCTACAAGTGTGTCGAGGCATGTGGCGACGATGCGCAACACACCTATGCGATCGCCACGGCCGGGCGGGGCTTTGACGCCCATATCTCGACTGAGTCCGATGTGGCCCTACCCGACTCGGCGTGCGTCTACTGCGGTAACTGCATCGGCGTGTGCCCTACCGGGGCCCTGGTCTTCAGGGCGGAGTTCGACATGCGTGCCGACGGCACCTGGGACGAGGACTCCCAGCAGGTGACCACCACCGTCTGTGCATTCTGCGGGGTCGGCTGCAACCTTGAACTCCACGTACAGGACAACTCGATCGTGAAGGTCACCTCTCCCGTCGACCATTCGGTGACTAGCGGTCACCTGTGCATCAAGGGACGGTTTGGTTGGCAGCATGCCCAGAGCTGAGCGGCTGGACCGGTGGGGGGAGGTCGGGTTCAGGCGGTGTGCCCAGTTTGGACAACACGACCACCCAGCCCTCGATACCAGCCCCCGGGAGGTGGTCGCCGTGTTCGCGAAATACCACCTCGGCGGTGCCGTCGGCTTCGATCGAGTTGAGCTCAGCGGGGATGCTGCCCTCATCCCAGAAGTGGTCGTTGAGGCCAATGACCAGGGCACCCCCGGGCCTGAGAACGGCTAGCAGGCCACGTAGCACGGTGGCCTTCAGGTGACCGAACGAAAAGACGCCTACAGCTGTTACTGCGTCGTAGGTACTGTGCGGTGGTTCCAGCAGTTGGTTCATGTCTGCTTCGAACAGATGGTCGTAGACACCCGTCTCCCCGGCGAGCTCCAGCATCGCCGGCGACAGGTCGCAGCCGTCGATCGCAGTGAATCCGACCTCCCGCAGTGCCAGCCCTGAGAGACCGCTACCACAGCCGACATCGAGAACGCGGACGCCATCGGGTGTGAGGGTGGAGGCAAGGGCTGTAGCGCATCGAGCCGGCTGGGCGTAGTTGTTCTCCTCTTCTATCTCCGTGTCGTAGGTGGTTGACCAGGCTTCGTAGTGGGCGCGTACCTGCTCGGTGGTCTCGAGGTCGTAGGCGGTTTCCAGAAAGTGTCTGTCGGCCATTCCGGTCCTCATTCTCTGTCGGCTGGCTAGCCGGTTGGTTCGGGCCGTTCACCGTAGTTCCGTGATCCCCGGCGAACCGTGGCGTCAGTGCCGTTGGTTGGGCCTTTACCACATGGTGGCAAATTAGGGCTACCTCTTCCCATTGCTGGAAGTCGTGGCTAGAGTGCCTCGCGTTACACCTGCGGGGGTTTCGTTGTGGCGCCTCTGGGCACCTTTTTGGACACCACCCAACCTGTGTGACTTATATCCGGTATGGATGGAGGACATTCCGAAATGGCAAGACATGTGCGATTGACGGTCGCGTTGGTGCTGGGGTTCGCGCTCATTGCGTCGGCCTGTGGTTCCGATAGTGATGATGATGGTGCGGCTCCGGCTGCCACGACTGCGGCTCCGGCTGCTGCTGCCACGACTGCGGCTCCGGCTGCTGGCGCTGCTACTACGGCTCCGCCTGCTACGGCTCCGCCTGCGGCTCCTGTGGAGGTTTCCACGGTTGGTGAGCATCTGGGTGATGGGTCTTTGGGGACTGTTGAGGTTGGTCCTGGTGAGGCGATCCAGATTCGTTCTTTGAACGCGATCAGTGGTGATGTGGCTTTCTTGGGTATTCCCAATGAGAACGGCATCAGGATGGCTGTTGAGGATTACGGCCAGATTG